>Ga0233434_1000014_pt1 | contig 286078 bp, 260 predicted proteins | sample SI_122_August201_4_FD_182738 | JGI IMG/M metagenome (GOLD analysis project Ga0233434, IMG submission 182738) | Seawater microbial communities from Saanich Inlet, British Columbia, Canada - SI_122_August2016_120_MG | ecosystem: Environmental > Aquatic > Marine > Inlet | place: Canada: British...
CTAAATCTAAACTCTATCAGGATCAATTGGAACAATTCTCATTGGCGCACCACCCACAGGAAATTCTATGTAACACAATGGGGGAAACACTTACAAAACTGTATTTGAAAAATAAATAAAAACGGTCCTTATTTCACAAATGGCTCAATATTCCAACCAATCGTGCCGATAATAATTTAATGTAATACATTGATCAAAATCAGGGATTCAACAGATGAAATCGAGAATTGTTTTCTGCGCCAGTTGGTATTTTAAGGTTTTTAACTTGATTATTTTTTACGACAAAAACTTACCAATTCATTCAAGAAAATTACCTTTTCAGGGTCTAATTCATGTTCTTGAGGAATATTTAATTTCTCTTTAAAAAAATCATTTATCAACTCCATATTAGATGGATCAAGAGATCCACAGTTGGCTAAATATCGATTGAAATATTCATAATCTAAATTATTTCTTTCTTTTAGCATCTTCTTTTATTTTATTTAATTTATCGACTACAGCTTCGCGAATTAGATCCGAAGTTGTGTATCTATTTTGATTTTCAGTAATAACTGAATCCATCAAATTCTTGAACTGATTCTCCGTTAGTCTTACAATTACCCGTCTTGTTTTTTTTTGTTTCATAAAAGTGTTTCCTAATAAATATCATGAAATGCAAAATGTGTCAGACAACTTAATTAATATTTTTAATTAGTTGATTTATCAGGACATTAAGATCAATTAGTTCCAAATCTTTCATATGACACCCCACGGTTTTTCTACTAACTCCACTTAATTTACTAATGGAAGATATTGTGTGTTTTTCATTTTCTTTGGTTAATTTTTCAATAGCAGCGGCAATCTTCAACTTGGTTTTGTTTTTTCTAATACTTCCATTAACCTTGTTGGCAACAAGTGACTTCTGTCCACCGGAGAGATTCAATTTAGGATTGATGTGCAAACTCTTTTTTCGATTGTTTTGATACTCATAATGATCACTTTTAATATATCCATACTGCATATTGAATAAAGACAAAAGGTCCCTATAACTCATCTTGGGGTCAGCACAGTTTCTATTCACATTGTAGACATACGCAAATATCCATTTGGGATCAGTTTCTGGATTCAGATGAAAAAGTGCATGGGTATAATAGGTAAAAAGTTTTCGTTTATAACCATCTCCAATATTTCTTGGTATTTTGATATCAGTCCATGGAATAGTATCAATGTCAATATCACTTTTATTAATGTATTTAGTTTTAGTAATGAGATGAGTATCAATCTCCGTTATGGATAAATACATTATCTCTCTTTCGGGTGCGTAGAACAGTGTATTATTACTAACAACCCTCTGGATTATACCCTGACTTACGCACTTTACCCCTTCACTTACGTCAATACCAATCTCTGTATTTACATACACATCCGGGTCATAAGAAATGAACCACACCTGAGATAATTTGAGAGCACCTTTATCAAGTTCTATATCTTTAAAGTAGTGTGATGATAAATAATCAATTATAGACTTATACTCTTCTTTAAATGTTATTGTATGATTTATTTTTACTAAAATTGACAATCCTCTTCCTCCACCTGAAATGCAAACCATTGAAACCACATCTTTATACTTTGAAATAAACTCTTTTTTATACTCCAAAGCGTTTTCAAGATTATCAACATCGAGATAGATATATCCAGAACCTATTTCATAGTTTTTTTCAAAATTTGATCCACTAATTGAGTTATACCTGACCACACAATTTGGCTGGCATCTAACAAGGTTTTTTTTACCTTGATCATACTCTGCATCCCCTTTCTTATGGTCTCTAATGGTTTTATAGTCCCTGTTGTAAGAATTGGTGCTAATAATTTTTATTAGGGTGTTAAAATCGATTGTTTTTGAGGGGGTATTATTATAGATTTTACCCTCGTAGAACGAAAACATAAATTTAAAAACTCAATTCTAAAACTGATGCAGCAGCCGCTTAAATTGAGTTGAAACTAAGTTATACGTATTGGAATCTAATCTACATGTTTACACCCCACGTATTAAAAATATAAAGAAATAAATCGATAAAGTCAAATATGATTATAATTCCTAAATACTAAACTTCAGGTCGTGAGACCTAAAGTTCACCCCCTTGATTATTAATTTTTTTTCTTTATGTTTTTACTGTTCCCATTTTGGGAAAATAAACTTGTCGATTTGATCGACTCGATATAGTTAATAAAATTGACTATGAATTATAAAGTGGAGCATGTAGAAATTAGCTCATTATCAATACATCCCGAAATAGAAAAACACGGTGTAACAAATAAAGATGCGTACAAAAAACTAATTCCATTAATAAAGAAATTTAAGTTAATAGAGCCGCTAAGAATTGTAAAAGACAATAATAAATTGTTCGTAATTCAAGGATGTTCACGGTATAGAGCAGCACGTGATTTGGGAATTAAATTACTTCCAGTCATTGAAACTTCACCCATTAAATCTGACATTTTTCTGGATTCAATAATCCGAAACACTACAATTAAAAGATCTTATAAAGAAGATGCTGTAGCAGCCAGTTATATTTTAGATCGGATTGGAAATTCGCAGGGTAAAAAACGAACAGAATCTCCAATCGATAACGACATCGATAATTTTGATGAAGTAGCAAAAGATCGATACGATCTGGCAAGAACTGTTCTAAATATTGATTTTTCAGTTTCCACTCTTAAACGGCTGCTTAAAATACATGAGATCGATGAGACTCCAGAGGGTTCAAAACTTAGATTGTTTGACCAATTAGAGAATGGTAAAGGAATTCTACCAGTTTATGAAATGGCTATTGAAACCGATGAGTCAAGGACGAAAAAATATCATACAAGTCTCGAATTACAAGATAAAAAAAGGGATAAAATCAAACGTAGAGAGTCTCTTAAAGAACAACAACTTATAGATGCAATTCGCAGTGAATTTGAAGAAAAGTTTGAGAAAGAACACAAAGAACGTTATGAGCAGGAGTTTGGGTGTGAACCAAAACCAAAATCAATTTTTGACTTAGAGTGGGACGAAAAAATTAAAAAACTGCAGCAGATTCGAATTAGATTGTCTGTTGCGGATGAAGAAATAATAAATGAAATTCTTACAAGGTATTAGAGCTTATGAGAGCCTCAAACAATTTTTTTATCATTTACTACAATCTAATTTGAGTTCAATGCTGCATTAACTATAATCTTTTATAGATTAGGGGGGGGGTTGACTTTAAAAATAATTTTATCTATATTTTTAAAAAACCAAGGAATGAATAGACAATTAATGACAATTGGAGAAGCTGCTACTTACTTAGGTATTTCCGTTTCACATTTATATAAAATGTGTTCTATAAGGAGTATCGATTTTTATAAGATTGGGAGGTCTAATAAGTTTTTAATTGCAGATTTAAATGAATTTATATCAAAAAATAAAATCAGCAAAAAGAAAGAATCAATGGTTAAGTTAAAACTTTCAATAAAAATATGACAACAATAAAACAAGTATTTGATTATAGAACACCGAGAGTAAATGGTGAAATTCCTGTACGATTGCGGGTGACACACAACCGAAAAACAACTCATATTTCATTGAATGCGTCTTTAACTGAAGTTCAAATAAAAAAGATAGAACAAGGTAAGGTCGATGAAGAATTATCTCATTTCATAAAGGAATTGAATGATCTTACTTATAACGCTCAAAAAGTAGCTGCAAAATTAGAACCATTTTCAATAAGTGAATTGAAACGTCAACTTTCAAATTCCAATACTTCAAAAAACAATAAAGATCATTTACTCGTAGATATCATTCAACTGAAAATAAAGAAACTTGAAGAAAATCAGCAATATAAATCTAAGGGTCATTATAAGACACTTTTAAACATGATTACAACCTTTGATTCATCTCTACTATTAAAGGATGTAGATCAAGATTTTTTACACGATTTTGAACAATTTTACATAGACGGAAGAATCGAAAAAGATGGAGAAAGTCGATTAGAGAATTATTACAACAGTTTAAGTATTTATTTGAGAAATCTCAAAGCGGTAATTAATTTAGGTAGAGATAACAAAATGGTAGACCATACCTATGAATTTCCGTTTGGCAAAAACCGATACACTATTAAAACGTACAATACAGAGAAAGAAATCTTTTCTGTGAATCAGGTTAATAGTTTAATGACTTTTAACTCTTTTGATACAAAATACCAAGAGAACGCACACGACCATTGGAAAGTCTGTTTTTTGTGCAACGGCAGTAATATGTCAGATGTTTTACAATTCAAATGGACCGATATAGATGATGATATTATCTCATTTGTGAGACAGAAAACAGAGAATAGAACAAAGACGGTCAGGAAACTCTCTATCCCAATTATAAAACCCTTAAGAGAATTAATAGACAGAATAGGAAATAGAGAAAGTGAATACATCTTTGGCGGATTTAGAACCCCACCCAAGAAGACAACAATACAAAATAAGGTTTCTAAAATGTGTAAAGGATATAACAAACACCTAAAAGTGATAGGAGTTAAAATTGGATTACCCATTCCTTTGACCATATCCACCTCAAGACATAGTTACGGGAATTACCTTGCTAAAAATGGAGTTCCATTAGAAAGGATTGCAGAAATGATGGGTCATAAAGACAAACATCGATTCACAACATATCATTACATCGGTAGTTTGGATAAAAAGATATTATTCGAAACGAATGGTTGTTTAAAAGCGTTTTAATCTTGAAATGTTTGCAAGAATGTTTGCAAGAATTGATTCCTACAAAGATTTTATTTTAAAAAACTCATTGTTTATAGGGGTTTTGGGAGACACTTAAAGAATTTAGTTCAGTACTCATAATCAGGGGGTCCATGGTTCGAGCCCATGTGGGACCACTTTATAAACCTCGATGGCTATTAGCTTACCGAGGTTTTTGCTTTAAGTAGTTATACTATCCAAATATACTAAAAAAGTGGTTAACTGCCACTTTACTGCCACTTATATGACAGTAAAAAGCCAAAAAATCTCCCAGAAAGTTTTATAAATCTCAGTTCTATTCTTAAACAAATCACTTTCTTTTTAGAGGGTAGTCTTCGTGGAATAGGGTATAGCCCATAACCTTAGTACATTTAACTATTTAAAATAATTTACATTATGCCTTTATACAACTTAAAAAGGATTTAATATACTGTAAATAAGTTAGTTGCGGTATATGTTATGACTATGTTTTGTTTAGGGTTATAAAATTTCTCACTTTTACATTTAGGACATTATAAAGTTTTTAAGCCACTCTATTAATTTAGGGTGGTTTTTTTTATTTAGGACATTAGATGTCATGTTCTAAAGTACTTTACCGATTTACATTTGTAGTATGATTAACAACATAAAACAAACAAAATGAAAAATTTAATTAAAAACATCGGAAGAATTAATTTATTGGGATTCATAGTCGTAACATCTTTTATCTTACCATTATTAATTTCGTTAACTGTGAAGGTATTGAACACTCAAAACATTATTTGGTAATGGAATACAATGGCAAACTAAATAAAATAATTGATTTTTTCTGGCTAACAAACAACATGTATTTAAAAAATATACTGAGTACCATAAATACCATAAATAAATAATTACTTAGGTATGTATACTTGTTTTGGGTCTATTCTTAATAAGCTTTTAGTTGATACTTATTACATAAAAACACACCATAATACTTCGGTGATTCTGACTGATTCTGAATTTAATTAATTGTTGAAAAACTTTTCAAAATGCCCCTCATACAGTCTTAAGAGTGCATTGCTTTTTAACTCTTTTTGTTTGGTTTTATTTTCCAAAACAATCGATATCCCAAGTTGCTCATTAAGTTCATAAGTATCATTTCTTGAGGCATAGCTGGCATATAAATATTTTTTATTTTCAAGTTTGCTGAAAAATTTCATGACTCCTCCTGCAATATAATAAAGGTTTTCGTTACAATCTGCGCTTATATCATAAGCATAAAAAATAGGATTTGCTTCTTTCTTATAATCTATTAAATCCAATACAGACAAGTCTTCCTCCTTTATAGATTTATTTTTAACCTTATTATAACTGATTTGGCTTATCGGTAGAAATACACTGTGTCCCGCATAATAGCCAGAATTATCAAAGAGTATTGAATTTAATTCTGGAAGTAAGGCTACTGCTTTTAAAATTAATTCTTTTCGTATGGGTTTCGATATGTGTTTTTGAACTAAGGAGCATCGTATAATATCATCTATATCTGAATTGTGTGAAATGGTTCTTAATCTTTCTGTTGTGTTATTCATTTTAGATTTTATCCAATTTGGATTGGGTAATTCCTTAGCAATCGCAGACAAGGAATACTTTCTTGTATTAAAATCGTAAAAAGTAGGAATGGATACGGGTGCGTTTAAATTTCGTATTACTTGATAAGGAATAAAAGTGATATCTACCATTTCCTCTTCCTTATCTGCTTTTAATAAGGTGATGTTTTTTTCCCACCGCTGTATGGTGCGAACATCTAGATCAAATTTTGAGGCAAGTTCAATCTGTGAGATATTATTTAGAGTTCTATAATCGATTAATAATTCTCCAATTGATGAATATTTCTTCATAAGCTAAAGTTTCTGTAGGTGAAGTAAAATTAGCAATATTAATTCATATGACATCGCATGTCGTAAAATATAAACATTTCTTAAAATACTTTTATAAAAAAAATGATTGAATTAAAGTTAACCCTTATTGAGAAAATCGCCATGACTGATCCTAAAAAAAATCACCTAAAATTAAAAGCAATTAAGAATGCCAAGAGATTATTTGCCCAAATAGATTTTAATGCTGAGTTATTACCCATAGAAAGTGCTTTTAAACTTAAAGAACTATTAATCTTTCTAAAAGGAACTCAATTAACGAATGAGGAATCAAAATTAGTTGAAGAATTGGTAGCTTAATATAGTTTCAACTTGATAAACCTAATAAATCAAAGCCACTCTATTAATTTAGGGTGGTTTTACTGGGAGAGTAACTAAGTATAAAATGAATATAATACCGACATCAGTTGTCGTTTTCTAAGGAAGCAATACGCATTAATTTTGCTGCATAATTAAAAATCAAATAATAGAGTAAGGTATGAAGACATTAAAGAGATTACACAGAGAAACCAGCGTACGCGTTAAAATAGCTTTGCCAATAGTAATATTTATTATAATACCTTTAATAATAAGTCTATCAATCATAGTAGCCAACACTAGAAATATTATATTCTAATTTTCTCAGTTAGTTTTGTTTTGAAAACCTCTTGCGTTAATTCGTAAGGGGTTTTTTATGCCTCATTTTAATTAACTACTTTTGTTTTAAAATCAAACACAACGAAAAAACTTACATATTTAGTATTAACAGTATTAAGGGTAATACTATTAGTAGCATTAACCTATATAGTCGTTGCTTGTTGTAGTGAGGAGGGAAATGATTCAAATGCTTGTAACGGAGATAACCCTGTTTTTTTTTAATTGTATAATTACAAGCCATTCTATTAGTATAGGGTGGTTTTTTTATGCCTCCGATTTAGTGGTTAGTCATTTACATATTGGTATTTTTTTTAATCGTATTCTATACAAATGTATTTACCGATAAAAGCCTCATTAAATGTTAATAAATCAACATCGTGCCTTGTGCCATCTATTCTTACCCAATAACTAAATTCGGCATTAGAACCTAAATTAGTTATATTTCCACATTGACTTTCACGTGATGAGCATCCTATTATTATTAGTGCAATTAGTGTAAGTACTATATTTCTCATAATTAACGCAATTTAGCCTTAATATTTATATTAGAAATAATAAACCCCTACATAAATGCAAGGGCTATCTTATTTTATATAATAATTAATCAGCAGCATTAAACGTATCTCTTAAATTCTAATCACCTATGTTTGAAGATGTATTATCGTATGTTTTTATAACACCCGTTTCAGTATTTAGAACAACCAAAACCTCTGTTCTGCTATTTGCGGTATTTACATAACCAAATGAAGAAATTTGATATTTTCCAATTGAATTTTGAATAGGTGGGTTGTTCTCATTTGCTAAAAAGACAAAAGAAAGTAATCCTAAAGTAGCAAATGCATTAATTAAGAATTTTGGATACCTTATTTTTATAAGTTTTAAGATTAAGGTGTTAAGATAATAATTTATATTTTACTACTTTTGGTTTAACCTAATAATCAACACAATGAAAAAACTTATCTATTTATTTTTAAGCTTATTAATTTTTGCTTGTAGTAGTGATGATAGTGATGACAACTCAAATAATAATACAACTACTCCTATAATTACAATATTAGGGCAAGCTAATGTTACTTTTTTTCAAGGCACACCTTATACAGATGCTGGTGCAACTGCTACAGATGATATAGATGGAAACTTAACTTCAAGTATTGTTACCTCTGGAACTGTAAACGTAAATTCAATAGGTACTTATACTATTACTTATAGTGTTTCAAATTCAGCTGGAAATACAGGTGCAGCATCAAGGAAAGTTAATATTATTGAAGATTATGAAAATCCTGTTTATTTAGACGACAATGGTATTACTATTAAAGCGAAAGAATGGTCAGAAGTTGGAGCTGTAGGCGAAATAAATGGTATAACCTATACTATTGTAGATAAATTAATGTTATTGGGATTTATCGAAAATGAATCTGATGTCACCAAATTAGTTACCACAAAAATTACGAATATGAATTTGTTATTTTATGAAGCCACTACCTTTAATCAAGCTATTGAGAGCTGGGATGTGAGCAATGTAACTGGTATGTACTGTATGTTTTGGGCAGCATCTTTATTTAATAAAGACATTGGGATTTGGGATGTAAGTAATGTAAATAATATGAATAATATGTTTACGCAAGCCAATGCTTTTAATCAAGATATTGGAAATTGGAATGTGAGTAATGTTACTTCAATGAGAGGTCTATTTGTAAATGCTAGCAATTTTAATCAAGCCCTTGAAAATTGGGATGTGAGTAATGTAACTAATATGAATTGGATGTTTTATAAGGCTGCTAGTTTTAACCAATCTCTTGAAGGTTGGGAATTGAGCTTTGTAGAAGAAATGTATGGAATGTTTAGTGATGCCAACGCCTATAATCAAGATCTAAGTAGTTGGGATATAGAAAACGTGTCACTTTGTGGTGATTTTAATAAAAATACTCCACAATGGACATTACCAAAACCTAACTTTACCAACTGCAATCCTTAACCATTTATAGATTATAAAACCATTCTATTAATTTAGGGTGGCTTTTTTATTCATTCGGCTGCGTGGATAGTCTTTTACATAATGGTATTTATATTTTAGGCATATCCTCCTCTTTCAATTCAGCAATTTCTAAACCTCTTAAATAGGTTAACCTTAAATTTATAGAGGAATGTCCCATAGCTTTCTATAGCTTGATTATGATCCAGTTCTTTTGAATATTTCTATTGCACCAGAGTGTCTAATTGAGTAAAGTGTTTGGCTTTATTCAAGATCCATTTAAGATTATAAGCCATTCTATTAATTTAGGGTGTTTTTCTAAAAAGTATAATAAGGTTATTTATTGTTTCACAAAAAATTCCATATAGAATATGAAAATTGCCATTACAAATATAAAATAACCAAAGCCTTTTTTAAGCTTGGCGCCATCAATAAAATTACTTAGATTACTACCTATAAAGATACCAACTAAAGAGATTCCTGTAAAAACAGCAAGAAATGCCCAATCTATATCCATCGTTAACGCGTCACCTAAGAAAAATCCAATTAATGATTTAAAGGCAATAATAACTAATGAAGTTCCTACTGCAACCTTCATGTCGATATTCGCTAATATCACAAGAGCTGGAATGATTAGAAATCCACCACCTGCACCGATCATACCCGTAATTCCTCCAACTAATAAACCTTCAATTAAAATTAATGAATAGTTGTATTTTACGGTATCATCACTTTTTTGTTCTTTCTCTTTAGGCTTTTTAAGCATAGAAAAAGCAGCTGGAATCATTAATACAGCAAACAAACCAAACATCCCCATTCTTCGAGTAAACTCAAAATCATTAATATTAAACAAAATATCAGGTAATGCGGGAACGACATAGTACCTTACTAATGTAACCCCTGCAACAGCAGGTATACCAAAAATAATTGCCGTTTTCCAATCTACATAACCTTTAAGGTGTTTTTTAAACCCTCCAACCAAAGAACTAACGCCGACAATAAATAAAGAATATGCAGTAGCCACCTTTTCATTTACAGAAAACAAATAAGCCAAAATAGGTACTGCGAGTATAGACCCCCCTCCCCCAATTAATCCTAGAGAGATGCCAATTACTAAGGCACTTAAATATCCAAAAAGTTCTACTATTTCCATTTATTTCTTGTTTTGATCTTTCAAGTAAAAATATATCTATTTTTTAAATACAGAAGTAACTTAAGTTACATTACTATTCTAAATTTTTGAGAAGCTCTAAATACTTAAATTATAGGTATAATCTCGGCTGTTAAGTTAGCTATTATTAAATGATTACTTTTGGAGTATAAATTGATATTATGAAAAAACCATTCTATTTGGTCTTAACTGTTTTAATCGTTTTTTTATCTGTATCGAGCTGTGTGAATTCTGATTCCTCACAACCTAAAGAATCCTGGCTTTTTGTTCACACTGCAGAAGAAGCCCAAATACTTAATAGCACAACCATTGTGATGCCTGGAACAGGGGATATTTTTGCTTTTACCGATAGACCTTTTCGGAAGCATACATATATAAGCGGCGAGGCTTTTGCTTCACTTTGGCTTGACACAATTGACAATAACTTTAAAGCCGACCCACCTAACGCAGTGTTAACTTGGCTTGACAGTGAGGGTATCAAGGAAGTTGAAGTAATTATTATAGAAGCACGTTTAGCTGGAAAAACCATAACATATACCATTAATGATAGCACATTAATTAAGAAAGGAGCTATTGGACACGCTAGTCTTTTTATTGACTCAGGACCTAGGGCTACACTAGGACATGGAAACATATCAAGGGAAAACTAATCCTAATAAAATTAATTGTTTCTAAAGATCAATATTTAGCGATTCAATTCACTTATCAAAATATTTAAAGTCTTTGCGCCCTGAAACAAAGCCATAATGATGAGATAGATAAATTTAGATTAAGATTCACAACACAAACAGACGTTATAATTAATTCACAGCTCTTAATCCATTAATATATTAAAATACGGTATATGGATAACATATGTAGGTATCATGCTTAAATTAGGAGAGTTACCTAAAAATGCGAAAGAATTAAATGAGTTTTTATTTTCTGATTTTTTTAAGTTAAATTTTAATAAATCAACCATCATTACATCGATTTATAATTTAAAATAAGCCCTCTCAGCAATCTGGTTTTGTGTGGAAACAAATTAATAGCCTTGAGTAAGTCTTTTTATATATTTTCCTACAACGTCAAACTCCAAATTAACTTTAGTTCCTTTTTTAAACTCTTTAAAATTCGTATGTTCTACTGTATAAGGAATGATAGCAACACTAAATTCATGTTCTTTTGAATTAACAACTGTTAAACTAACGCCATTTACGGTGACAGAGCCTTTTTCAATAGTAATATTACCATAAATGCCTTCATATTTAAATGTATAGTAAGCACTTCCTTTTTCTTTAACAATATTCGTGCAAATAGCAGTTTGATCGACATGACCCTGAACAATATGACCATCCAGGCGTTCTTGAAGCTTCATAGACCTTTCTAAATTAACAAAACTACCCACTTTAAGATCTCCTATATTTGACTTGTTCAAAGTTTCTTTAATGGCAGTAACAACATAGTTATCACTATTAATTTCAACCACAGTAAGGCAAACTCCATTATGAGCTAAACTTTGATCTATTTTTAATTCTTGAGTAATTGGACTTTTTACTTCAATATGAACATTACTACCTTCACTTGTAAGAGAAATTATTTTCCCCATTGATTCAATTATTCCCGTAAACATAATTACATTTAGTTACATTTGTAATACAAAAGTAATGATAAATTAAGCGATCTAACTCGAATGAATAAGCAAAATAAAATAGTAGTAGGTATATCAATAGGAGACTTAAACGGAATTGGCAGTGAAGTGGTTTTAAAGACCTTACAAGACCCTAGAATATTGGATTTTTTCACACCTGTAATCTTTGCTTCTATTAAAATTATGACCTATTTTAAAAAGGCATATCAAATTGAATGTAATCTAAATGGTATAGATAAAATTGAAAACATTGATCACCATAAAATTAACGTTTTCAATGTTTGGAATGAACCTATCGATATAAATTTTGGTAAAGAAGATTTAAATACGGGTGCTTATGCTATCAAATCACTTAAATCTGCCGTATCTGCTCTAAAGAATAACAATATTAATGTATTAGTTACCGCTCCAATAAATAAATCAATCATTCAATCTAAAGACTTTAACTATCCTGGACATACCGATTTCTTAAATAAAGAATTGGAAGGAGAAAGTTTAATGTTGATGATCAGTGATTCATTAAGAGTAGGGTTATTAACAGATCATGTTGCAGTAAAAGATGTTTCACAAAGCATTACAAAAGAACTTGTTGAAAGAAAAATTAAGACAATTAAAGACACATTAATACAAGATTTCGGAATTCGAAAGCCAAAAATTGCTGTATTAGGCATTAATCCCCACAATGGTGATCATGGAGTTATTGGAAATGAAGACGATACTGTTTTAAGGCCTACCTTAGATGAAATCTATAAAAAAGGAACATTAGTTTATGGCCCCTATGCGGCAGATAGCTTTTTTGGTTCTGGAAATTACGAAAAGTTTGACGCAATTATCGCCTCTTATCATGACCAAGGGCTAATCCCCTTTAAAACACTTTCTTTTGGGAAGGGTGTTAATTATACTGCAGGATTAAATAAAATTCGAACTTCTCCAGATCATGGAACTGCATTTGATATTGCAGGAAAGAATATCGCTAATAACGATTCTTTTAAAGAAGCTGTTTTTAGCGCAATAGAAATTTTTAAAAAGAAGGAAGAATACAAGAATCTTTCAAAAAACCGATTAGAAACAATCGTACAAAAAAAAGAATTTCATCATAAAAGACAATAGCTTTTACCTACTTTTAATTTTTCGTTATTAGTACCCAGGATTAAAATAATCTATGGATTATACCATTTATTTGCTGTTACTCCTTTTTAGTTGAATCTAAAAAGCTAGCTTGTTTTTGGTAACTTTTCCGACAATATTAACAATTCCTATTGCTGTAGATAACTCTTACAGGTATCTTAATCCTCCTTATAAACTTACTATAATGAATTAATTAAATGGATGAAAAATTAAATAAGAAAAAGAATTACAAAAACATCTATTCAGTTTAAATATTTTTTTATCTTTGCACCCGCCTTATTTGTAAGGATACCGTGTTTAACAGGTGAGTGATTATGAAGGAATTGAAAGAATTTATCATCCCATTTGTGGGATTAAAATTAGGAGAGCACCGGTTTAACTTTAAAATAAGCGAATCGTTCTTTGAGTATTTTGAGTATGAAGATTTTAATAGTGTAGCTATTAATCTAGACGTGCTGCTGGTTAAAAAAAACACCATGTTAGAGTTTACCTTAGTCTTTGACGGCTATGTAAATATAAACTGTGACATCACAAACGAACCTTATAACCAAAATATTTTAGGTTCTTTTGATTTTATTGTTCAATTTGGTGATGAGTTTAATGATGAAAATGAAGAATTAATTTTAATACCTCACGGAAGTTATGAGTTTGGTATTCAGCAATATGTTTATGAATCAATTGTGTTGGCGGTTCCAACAAAAAGAATTCATCCAGGGATTGAAGACGGAACACTAAAATCGGATATACTTAATAAACTAGAAGAATTACGTCTTACTAATGAAGATGAAAATCTAATTAATGAAGACGAAACAACAGACCCTAGGTGGGACGAATTAAAAAAATTATTAACAGACAAATAATATAAAGTAATGGCACATCCAAAAAGAAAAATCTCAAGAACTAGAAGAGATAAAAGAAGAACACATTACAAAGCAACTACGCCTCAAATAGGTACAGATCCAACAACTGGAGAGTCTCATTTATACCATAGAGCTCACTGGCACGAAGGTAAATTATACTACCGTGGTCAAATAGTTATTGACGCAGTAGAAGAAGTAGCTTAGTAATAAGAAAATATAAATACATTAACGTTCACAAAAATGTGAGCGTTTTTTGTTTTATTATTTATTTTATTTTTTTACCTGTTTTCGACTAATTTTTAGTAATTTTCGTTCGATTTAGAGGAATTTGACCTTTTTTTTGAAATTAATCCAAATCTATGAGTAAAATCACAGCAGCAATAACAGCTGTAGGAGGCTATGTTCCAGATTACGTTTTATCCAATAAAGAATTGGAAACTATGGTGGATACTAATGATGAATGGATTACCGCTCGAACCGGTATTAAAGAGCGCAGAATTTTAAAAGATAAAGATAAAGGAACTTCATTCCTTGCTATCAAAGCTGCAAAAGACCTTCTTAAGAAAAACAATACAGACCCTAAAGATATCGATATGGTTATCATGGCGACAGCAACACCTGACATGCCTGTTGCAGTAACCGGAGCCTATGTTGCTACTCAAATTGGGGCAGATAATGCATTTTCATATGATTTAATGGCAGCTTGTTCTAGTTTTCTTTTTGGAATGTCTATAGCAGCAAAATACATTGAGTCTGGCAGTTATAAAAAAGTACTTTTGGTGGGTGCAGATAAAATGTCATCTATTATAGATTATAAAGATCGCACTACTTGTATTATTTTTGGAGATGGAGCAGGAGCAGTTCTTTTTGAGCCAAATTTTGAAGGATTAGGAGTTCAAGATGAATATTTAAGAACAGACGGTAACGGAAGAGATTCCTTAAAAATTGAGGCTGGAGGATCATTACTTCCATCGTCAATAGAAACTGTAAAAAACAATCAACATGTTGTTTTTCAAGATGGAAAAACAGTTTTTAAATTTGCAGTTACAAGAATGGCTGATGTATCAGATAAAATTTTAAAACGCAACAATTTAACTGGAGACGACATTCAATGGTTGGTTCCTCATCAAGCTAACAATCGAATTATTGAAGCTACTTCAAAACGAATGAACCTGCCTGATGAAAAAGTGATGAAAAATATTCATAAATACGGAAATACAACATCGGCAACATTACCTTTATGTCTTTTCGAATATGAGAAAAAACTTAAAAAAGGCGATAAACTAGTTTTCGCTGCTTTTGGAGGAGGATTTACTTGGGGAGCTATGTACCTTACTTGGTCATACGACTCTTAATTAATAGAACAAACTAAAACTGATACTATGGATTTAAAAGAGATTCAAAATTTAATCAAGTTTGTAGCAAAATCTGGAGCTACTGAAGTTAAACTTGAAATGAATGATGTAAAAATCACGATAAAAACTGTTGATGATCATGCTAAGGGTGAAAATGCCTATATTCAGCAAATGCCATCATTGGCGACCCAAGGTGGAGCTTTGCCACCTGTGATAAACAACCCCGCACCACAAGAAGATTCAAAATCTCCAGTAGAAGCTGAAGATTCAAAATACATCACGGTAAACTCACCAATTATTGGTACGTTTTACAGAAAATCTTCTCCAGACACGCCTTCTTTCGTAGAGGTTGGAGATTCAATTAAAGACGGTGACGTTTTATGTATTATTGAAGCAATGAAACTTTTTAATGAAATAGAAAGTGAAATTACAGGTAAAATAGTAAAAGTTTTAATTGATGATGCAACTCCAGTAGAGTTTGATCAACCTTTATTTTTGGTAGACCCATCTTAATTAATCAAATCAAAAATTGTCACTTATAAAATTCTTAATAGATTTAGGTTTATAATTGAACATTTTGAAATTTATTGAAATTATGTTTAAAAAAATATTGATTGCCAATAGAGGAGAAATTGCATTACGTATCATTCGAACCTGTAAAGAAATGGGTATTAAATCCGTTGCAGTTTATTCTACAGCAGATGCTGAAAGTCTTCATGTTCGTTTTGCTGATGAAGCGGTTTGTATTGGACCGCCATCAAGCAGCGAGAGCTATTTAAAAATATCTAATATTATTGCTGCTGCAGAGATAACAAATGCAGATGCTATTCATCCTGGTTATGGTTTTTTATCTGAAAATGCTAAATTTTCAAAATTGTGTGAAGAACATAATATTAAATTTATTGGAGCTTCTGAAGACATGATTAATCGAATGGGGGATAAAGCAATGGCCAAAACCACTATGATTGAAGCAGGAGTACCATGTGTTCCCGGAAGTGAAGGCACTATACCAAATTTTGAAACCTGTATTAAAGTTGCAAAAAAAACAGGTTATCCAGTTATGCTTAAGGCTAGTGCTGGAGGCGGTGGAAAAGGGATGAGAGCTGTTTGGAAAGAAGAAGATTTGAAAAATGCTTGGGATTCTGCACGTCATGAAAGTAAAGCTGCTTTTGGAAATGACGACATGTATATAGAAAAATTAATTGAAGAACCTAGACATATTGAAATTCAAATTATAGGAGATAGTAAAGGAAATGCTTGCCATTTAAGTGAAAGAGATTGTTCCATTCAACGACGTCATCAAAAACTTACCGAGGAAACTCCAAGTCCATTTATGACCAACAAATTAAGGGAAGAAATGGGATTAGCTGCAGTAAGAGCTGCGGAATATATTAAGTATGAAGGGGCTGGAACTGTTGAGTTTTTAGTAGATAAGCATCGAAACTTCTACTTTATGGAAATGAATACTCGGATTCAAGTAGAACATCCAATTACGGAACAAGTAATTATAGATTTCGATTTAATTAGAGAACAGATTAAAGTAGCTGCAGGTATGCCGATTATTGGAAAAAATTATTTTCCAAAACTTCATTCAATAGAGTGTAGGATTAATGCTGAAGATCCTTTTAATAATTTTAGACCTTGTCCAGGAAAAATCATAGAATTAAATTCTCCAGGAGGTCATGGAGTTCGGTTAGACACTCATGTGTACGCTGGATATACCATCCCGCCTAATTACGATTCAATGATTGCTAAATTAATTACCACTGCTCAGACCCGTGAAGAGGCCATTAGTAAGATGCGAAGAGCATTGGATGAGTTTGTGATTGAAGGTATTAAAACCACAATTCCATTCCATCGACAACTGATGGATCATCCAGATTATGTTGCAGGTGATTTTACTACCGCTTTTATGGACAGCTTTGAAATGAGCGAAATAGAAGAGGAAGAATAAAAATTTTAAACTCCGAACTTAACAAGTTCGGAGTTTTTTTTACATGTTAAATTTGGATTAAAAGAGAAGTTAAAATGATAGCTAATTCACATTAAAATAAACTAAATGAACACGCTTGAATTAAAATTTGAATTACAACAGCAATGTGAGGATCTTATAAGACTAAGGCATGATAGCATTAATAAGACTATTTCTAATATCGAGTATTCTTTAAAAGAAGAATCTAAAAGTACCAGTGGGGATAAGCATCACACTGGAAGAGCGATGCTTCAAATAGAACGCGAAAATGCTGGGAATCAATTAAGGGAAATAGAAAAAGTGATGCATCAATTAGCTAAAGTTAACTTAAGCTTAGCTTCAGAAACGATTCGATTAGGGAGTATTATTGAAACGAATCAAGCCAATTTTTTTATGAGTATATCTGTTGGTAAATTAGAAACGAATAATTTAATTTATTTAGGCATTGCACCTAATTCACCTATTGGTATGTGCTTATTAGGAAAAACAAAAGGAGATCAATTCAATTTTAGTGGGAAAGTCTATAAAGTACTTTTAATAACCTAAACTTTAATGGTTTAATTCATAGAATTTTTTTTATTTAAAATAATTTACTATTTTAATCTAAAATTAATGTCATGGAAAAGTTTATAACTTATTTTATTTATAACTTCACTCTTACTTTTTTAATTTTGGGATTTATTTTTTCTGTTGTAAGCCTAATTATAAAAAAGCAATCATTAACAAAAAAACATATAATTGAAGCTTTATTTTCATATTACTTTCTATTTAATATTGGAATAAGTTTTATGTATAATTTTATTATGCACGTATTTTTTTCAGCGAAGTCCGCTTCTTTTATAGGTTGGGAAAATAGCCCTTTTCAATTAGAGGTAGGTTTTGCTAGCTTGGGTTTTGCAGTTATTGGTTTTATAGCTTTTAAATCAAATATTAGCTTTAGAACTGCTGGTATTATTGGTCCAGCTTGTTTTTTATGGGGCGCTGCTGGAGGACATATTTATCAAATGATTACTGAACATAATTTTAATCCAGGTAATGCAGGGATTATTTTTTGGAGTGATGTTTTTCTACCAATTATAGGTTTTATTCTTTTATATCAGCAATATAAAATAGAGAAGATTTCAAAAATAAGAAAATGAAAACAAAGTAATTACTTGGCTAATCTAATAATGATTAGCGATGCTTGGTTTCAAATAATCATATGTTTAATCTAATGTATTTTATAAATTCCTTTTTTTTAGCTTATTTAGATCTAACAGAAACAGAAAATATAATTTAAGATATATTTTTAAATTAACTTTTTATCAATTATATACTCAGCAATTTGGATGGCATTGGTTGCGGCTCCTTTTCTTAAATTATCGCTTACAATCCACATATTTAAGGTTTTTCCTTGTGTTTCATCTCTTCGAATTCTACCGACAAAAACATCATCTTTACCATTTGCATAAATAGGCATTGGATAGGTGTTGGTATCTGGATTGTCTTGAATAGTAACTCCAGGAGTTTCGTGAAGAATTTTTCTAATATCGTGAATTACAAATTCATTTTCAAATTCAACATTTACGGACTCACTATGTCCACCAGCAGTTGGGATGCGTACTGCAGTTGCAGAAATTGAAAAGCTTCTGTCGTTTAATATTTTTTGAGGCTCACGAGCCAATTTCATTTCTTCTTTTGTATAACCATTTGCTTCAAAATCATCACAATGAGGAAGCGCATTTTTATGAATTGGATAGGGGTATGCCATTTCGGACTGAATCCCATTGATCTCATTTTCTAATTGATTAACCGCTTTTATTCCGGTACCAGAAACAGATTGATAGGTAGAAACAATCACCCGTTTCATTTTGTATTTTTTATGAAGAGGCGCTAATGCCATGACCAATTGAATAGTAGAACAGTTAGGATTGGCAATAATTTTATCATTGGCAGTTAATGTAGAAGCATTAATTTCTGGCACCACTAATTTCTTTGATAAATCCATCCTCCAAGCTGATGAATTATCAATTACAGTAGCACCAACTTCCGCAAACTTGGGAGCCCATTCTAAAGATATAGTTCTACCAGCAGAAAATATAGCAATTTCAATTTTTTTAGATAAAGCATCTTCTAAACCAATTACTTTTATAATTTTTCCATTAAACTTTAATTCATTTCCTATTGATTTTTCTGAAGCGACTAACACTATTTCAGAAACAGGAAATTTGCGTTCTTCTAATAATTTAATCATTATAGTACCTACCATTCCAGTAGCTCCAACGACTGCTATTTTCATATGAGTATCTAGTTAATTACTAGTGGTTTTAAAAAATTTATAAAAATAAAGCACAAAAATAAGGCATAGAATACTAGCATAGTGATTCTAAAAAATTTATTTTTTTAGAAGATCTTTAATTTCAGCCAATAAATTTTCTTGAGTTGGTCCAGCCGGTAAATCAGGAGCTACTCCCATAGGTTTTTTAAATTTATTAGAAGCTTTTACCACCATAAATAATACAAAACCAACGATGATTAAGTTAATAATAGCATTGATCCAATTACCATACATAATAGCATTTTCAACACTTGTAATTGCTCCTTCAGTATCTATTAAAGCAGGAGATAAAACAAACTTTAACTGCGAAAAATCTATTCCGCCAGTAAATTGTCCAACAATTGGCATCATAATATCGCTCACAAAACCTTTAACAACTAATCCAGTAGTTCCAGCTAGTAAAACAGCAACTGCTAAATTAATAACATTGCCAGTCATAATAAATTTTTTAAACATAATTAACGAGATAGGGGCTTATAGTATACAAGATATGGAAAATTAATAGTTGGATCGTTAAAACTAAGCGATACGATTGTTATTTTCGGCAAACTTCACGCTTTACTCTTTGTGAGATTGCTGTTAACAATTCGTAAGAAATAGATTCAATGCTTTCTGCAAGTAAATCTGCTTTATTATTACCTCCAAATACAATTACTTCATCTCCTTCTTTACAAACAATGCCAGTGATGTTTACCATCATCATATCCATACAAACATTCCCTATTATTGGAGCTTTAATTCCCTGAACCATTACCCAGCCTTTACCGTTTCCGTAAGCTCTGCTAATCCCATCTGCATGACCAATAGGGATCGTTGCCGTTACTATAGTTCCTTCACTTTTAAAAGCCCTATTATATCCAACACTGTCTCCCTTTTTAATAGTGTGTATTTGTGAAATCACCGATTTTAACGTTGCAATTGGTATAAAGTTTTTTTGTTCTTCTGGAATATTACTAAAACCATAAAGACCAATTCCACTTCTAACCATATCGAATTGTGCCTCAGGATAATTTAAAATTCCTGAAGTATTAGACATATGTAATTTGGGTTGGTAGCTTAATTTACTTGAAATATTTTTTGCAATATTTTTAAAGGTACTTATTTGAGATTGTGAAAAATATTTTTCTGTGAGGTCTTCACTAGCTGCAAGGTGTGAAAAAAGAGAAGTAATTTTTATAGTGCTTGTCGCATTTAATTCCGAAATAATTTTATCCACCTCAGCTTCATTAAATCCCAATCGATTTAAGCCCGTATTAAATTTAAGATGAACAGGGTAATTGAGTTGTTTTTTTTCAGAAGCTATTTTTATAAATTGTTTTAGTACACTTTCATTGTATAAACTCGGTTCTAAGCATCGATCGATGAGAGTTTCAAAATTTTCAGGCTGAGGGTGTAGTACTAAAATAGGTGTTTTAATACCAACATCTCTTAAAATCACCCCTTCATTCACATAAGCTACCGCTAAATAATCAACTCCTAAAGCTTCTAATTCTTTTGCAATAATTACAGCATCACTTCCATAAGCAAATGCTTTTACAACACCCAATAGCTTTGTGGTATCTTTTATTCTAGATTTTAAATAATGATAATTTTTACCTAATGCGGTAAGATCTATTTCTAAAACAGTTTCAGTAGTTTTTGGCATCCCTTAGTCTTCCTTTTTTTTAGAAATATCTTCAGGTTCTTGTACATTCATTTTTCGAACTTTTTCTCGAAGCATCAATTTATAATACGCCGCTCTGCTTAATGGCTCATATTCATCTACTTCTCCTAAAAGCACCAATTCGTCACCTTTAGCTTTGCGGTAACTGTAATTTGCTAAATTCCCAGTTCGGGTACACACCGCATGCACTTTAGTGACATACTCAGCAGTTGCCATTAATGCAGGCATAGGCCCAAAGGGGTTTCCTTTAAAATCCATATCCAATCCAGCAACAATTACGCGCACGCCTCTATTGGCTAAATCATTACAAACTTTTACAATTTCATCATCGAAAAATTGAGCTTCATCAATGCCAACAACATCACAATCGTCTGCTAAAATGGGAATATTTGCTGCGGCAGGAACCGGAGTTGAATGAATTTCGTTGCTATCATGAGAAATTACCGACTTATCATCATACCGAGTATCGATCATTGGTTTAAAAATTTCTACTTTTTGTTTGGCAAATTTCGCACGTCTTAACCTTCTGATTAATTCCTCTGTCTTTCCTGAAAACATAGAGCCTGCGATGACTTCAATCCATCCAAATTGTTCTTTTTGATTTACGGTATTTTCGAGAAACATAAAATTAATTTAAACTAAAACAGAATTCCTTGACGTTTACATAAAGGTTGTGTAAATTTATAAAAACAAAACAGAAAATTTGCTTTATTTTAATAAGTTATGAAGAAGAAAGTCCTATCCCAAATAAACGCGCTTGCTAAGAGCATTATTGCTTCAGAAAGTGACATCGATATTATTAAAACAAAACACACATTAATTCAGCTTTATGAAAAGTTAACGGTCTTAGAATTTTTAAAAACAAGTGTAAAAACCAAATTTAAGAAACCTAAAAGATCCGCAACCGACTCTAAAACCTATCGCGAACAGAATTGGTTTCAGGATCCAGATCCAGTTCCGCAACCATCGCATGAAGATGTTTTGGTAGAACCTTTAATGGAAAAAATAAAAGATCTAGTAGCTCAAATGCCTAGTAAAAGTGATCCAGATGGTTCGGCAGTTGAAGACTTGCTAAAAGAAATACTTCCTAAAAAAGAAACCTTTAAAAACGATTTAGAAGAATTTGCAGCTTCCTATCAAGAAAATCTAGTATTTGAAAGAAAGCAAGAAGATGAAAAAGATGAAAAAATAGAAGTACCTGAAAATGAAATTGAAACTAAATCAGCGCAAAACAAACCTACATCTATAAATGACAAATTAAACCAAGGTCTTAATATAGGGCTTAACGACCGCATAGCTTTTATAAAGCATCTTTTTGAAAATAATACCGATGATTATACCCGGGTTTTATCACAGATAAATTCGATGACTACTTTTAAAGAAGCATCTTCATTTGTTGAAAATAACATTAAGCCAGATTACAATAATTGGGATGACAAAGAAAAATATGCCGATCGTTTTTTATTAATAATTGAAAAACGATTTAACTAGTATGATGGGCAAACTTTATTTGATACCTACTCCGATCGGTAATTTAAAGGACATCACTTTTAGAGCCATTGAAGTTTTAAAAGAAGTAGATTTAATCCTGGCCGAAGATACTCGCACTAGTGGGAAATTATTAAAGCATTACAATATTTCTACACACATGCAATCTCATCACATGCATAATGAACATAAAACGGTTGATCATGTAGTAAGAAGAATTACTAATGGAGAAACCATTGCATTAATAAGTGATGCAGGAACTCCCGCAATTAGTGATCCTGGATTTTTATTAACTCGCGCTTGTTTAGAAGCAGGAATAGAAGTAGACTGTTTGCCAGGAGCAACGGCATTTGTGCCAGCTTTAGTAAATAGTGGTTTACCAAATGATAAGTTTGTATTTGAAGGTTTTCTCCCAGTTAAAAAAGGAAGGCAAACAAGGCTATTGCTTTTAGCGGAAGAAACGCGAACTATAATTTTTTACGAATCTCCTCATAAACTCCTTAAAACCCTAAGCCATATTGTAGCATTTTTTGGTTCCGACAGGGCAGTTTCTGTTTCTAGAGAAATTACCAAATTACATGAAGAAACCATACGCGGTACAGCCACTGAAGTATTAGCATATTATACTGAAAAACCCCCTAAGGGCGAATTAGTGATGGTAGTTGGAGGAAAAAAATAAAAACTTTTTTAGATTCATATTAATGAATAAAAATAATAAGTTTATTTATTGTAAATTTATCTTTTAACCTCTCTTTTAACAATTAGATTATTATTCAACCTTATATTAATAAAAGTTTGAAATGGATTGTTTTTAAAACCTTAACATCGCATGCGTTGGACTATAAAACCAAAACCAGACCCAAATAAAGTAGCTCGTTTATCTAAAGAATTGGTAGTAGATGATATTACATCATTTCTTTTAATACAAAGGGGTATTGAAACATTTGAAGAAGCAAAAGATTTTTTTAGACCTGATTTAAAAGACCTTCACGATCCTTTTTTAATGAAGGATATGGACAAGGCAGTTGCTAGAATTGAGGAAGCCATTCTTAATAAAGAAAACATATTGGTTTATGGAGATTACGATGTAGATGGCACTACCAGTGTTGCTTTAATGTCTTCTTATCTATTAACTTACTACTCTAATGTTGCGACCTACATTCCAGACCGATACGATGAGGGTTATGGCATTTCCTATAAAGGAATTGACTTTGCAGAGGATAATAATTTTTCCTTAATTATTGCTTTAGATTGTGGTATCAAAGCAATTGATAAAGTTGATTACGCTTCCAAAAAAGCAATTGATTTTATTATTTGTGACCATCACCGACCTGGAACTAAAATTCCCAATGCTAAAGCAATACTTGATCCAAAACGAGATGATTGCAATTATCCTTTTAAAGAATTATGTGGTTGCGGAGTTGGATTTAAATTAATTCAAGCCTTGGCTTCCAAAAAAGGAGAAACAATTGAAGATTTGTTACTGTATTTAGATTTGGTGGCCACAGCAATAGGCGCTGATATAGTTCCAATAGTTGATGAAAATAGGATTTTAGCATTTCACGGTTTAAAGGTAATCAATCAAAATCCTCGACCTGGTTTTAAAGCCATTATAGAACAAGTTAAAAAGGGAACATTAACCATAACCGATGTGGTGTTTATAATCGCACCTCGAATCAACGCGGCCGGTAGAATGAAACATGGAAATCATGCAGTTACACTACTTTGTGAAACCGACATAAACCTTGCTACTCAATATGCTAATGAAATTGACACTTATAATTCCGATAGGCGTGATACTGACAAGCGAATCACTATAGAAGCTTTAGATCAACTAGAAGAGCTTAAAGAACAAGAAGGCTGTACAACGGTTGTTTATAAAGAAAATTGGCATAAAGGCGTTATTGGTATTGTTGCATCTAGATTAATAGAAACGTATTATAGGCCGACCTTAGTTTTTACGAAAAGTGGTGATGTTTTAGCAGCTTCAGCAAGAAGTGTAAAAGGATTTGATGTTTATAATGCCTTGGAGCAATGTTCAGAGTTTATAGAACAATTTGGAGGACATAAATATGCAGCTGGATTAACCTTATTAGAAGCTAATTATGGAAAATTTAAAGCTCAATTTGAAAAAGTTGTTTCAGAAACAATAGACCCCAAATTACTCATCCCTGAGATCAGCATTGATTCACAACTTAATTTAACAGACATCACTCCTAAATTTTATAGAATAATAAGTCAGTTTGCACCCTTTGGACCGGGTAATATGACACCCGTTTTTATGACTGAAGATATGCAAGATACTGGTTATGGAAAACAAGTAGGTGAAGATAAAACTCATTTGCGACTTACCGCTACACAAAATGGGAAAGGAAAACTAGTAGGTATTGGTTTTGGTTTGGGAGATCAAACTGAGCTCATCAAAAATAAAAAAACATTTAAAGCAGCCTATACAATTGATGAAAACGAGTGGAATGGAAATGTAAGTCTGCAATTAAAACTAAAGGATATTAAACCCTAAGTATTTCATCATTTATTAGCAATTCTTCATTTCGCAATCGCAGAATAATTTGAGCAACTGCGATGGTGTCTTTTTCACAATAACGCATAATCCTGTCGACATCATTCTCCTTATAAAAAACATCCCGCACTTCACCTCCGTCTATATCATCTTTTGGTGATGGTATCCCCAAAACATGAGTCATTAATTTTAAAGAGGTATAGGTTTTATAATCTCCAAACTTCCACAATTCCAGTGTGTCGAGATGAGCGACTTCCCATGGTTTCTTCCCAAATAGATTCAATTTAAAAGGAATGTCAATTTTATTAATAATCATTCTTCTAGCAATATATGGGAAATCAAATTCTTTCCCATTATGAGCACATAATAGGTGATATGCTTTATTAAAATGATTTTCAAGTAAGGTTTTAAACTCATTTAGAATAGCATCTTCTTCGCCATGAAAGGAGGTTACTCTAAAACTTCGGACATCACCTTTAAAAACGAAATATCCTACCGAGATGCAAATAATTTTTCCAAATTCGGCCCAAATTCCGGCTCTATCATAAAATTCTTCTGGAGTGAATTCCTCTTTTCTTTGATAATTGGTTTTTTGTTCCCAAAGTTGTTTTGTGGAATCATCTAATTCTGAAAAATTAGCAAATAAAGGAACCGTTTCAATATCTAGAAATAACACGTTTTCTAGTTTAATTTTTTTCAACATAATTTAGTTATTGCAATCGGGGAGGGATTATAAAGATAGTTAAATTAAAAGAGTGATTGTTGTTTAACAGGAGATTCGTGTTCTAAAAGCCATTTTTTTCGATGCAATCCACTAGCATAACCGGTTAATGATCCATCTTTCCCAATAACCCGATGACAAGGTATTATGATTGATATAGGGTTTTTCCCATTAGCAGATGCAGCAGCTCTAATTAATTTGGATCTCCTAAACGATTGGCTATGGTTTGATACGAAACTGTTTTCGAAAAAGGTATTTCTTGTAATTTCTGCCATACTTTTTTCTGAAACTTAGTTCCTTCAGGGTGGAGCTTTAAATTGAATTCAGTTCTTTTTCCTAAAAAATATTTTTCCAATTGTTTAACTGTATCTTTTAGTGAATTTGGAATCTTTGTAGTGGTTTCTTCTTCAGTTTTTAGAAAATAAACAGAAGATAATCCTTCTTTATTTCCTTTAATTTCAAGGTTCCCAATAGGTGTATTTAAGTGTACTATATCCATAAATTACCAGCCACTGTATTTTGGAGGTTCAATTTCGTTTAAATTTAAGTAAACAATAAGTTGCCCTCTATGGTGCGTTACGTGATCTTGCAGTAGATTTAATAGTTGCAATTTACTTTTGGGTCCTGCAAAGAAATCAACTGTTGCTTTTAATTCTTCATCAGGAGTGTTTTTAACAATTTTAATCACAGCATCAAAAGCATTTTCTAGGGCTAAAATTGTTTCACTTTTGGTTTGTGGTAATTCTTTTTTCTCTTTTTTATATTCAATATCTGTAAAATAATTAGTACTAAGCCAATCCATATTGCCTTTAATGTGTACTAACTGTTCGTTAAAACCCATTTGTCTTTCGGTAGGTTTAAAATTGTAATGCCCTTCAGGCATAGCTTCAGCAATAGCAATAAGGTAAATTTTTGAGTTTTCCCATTTTTCCAAAAAAGCTAGTTTTGGACTTATTTGTTGCGCGATAAATGTTGAAGAGTTTATTACAATTAGTAAAACTAAAAGTGCTATTTTATTCATTCTTTTTGTTTTAATAAAGAAACAATAAATTTATTTATAATTTTTAATGTGTTAAAACTATAAAACTGATTTTATTAGTTTTTATTTATCAAAAAAGTTAGATATTTACAAATTGCAATATAAGCGTATGTTAACACTAGATAGTTTTAAATCTCTTGAGAATGGAGAAATAAATAAAAAAGAATTTTTAAAGCTCATTAAATCAAATAGTTCTCCTGCAAAACTAGAAGAAGTTTTATATGATTTAGATTATGAACAGCAACTTTATAAGCTACAAGCCGAATTGGTTAATCTTCAAAAATGGATAACGAAAAACAAAAAAAGAGTTTGTGTTATATTTGAAGGAAGGGATGCCTCCGGTAAAGGAGGTTCTATAAGAAGAATGACAGAACACTTAAACCCTAGAGCTAGAAGAGTTGTTGCGCTTGCCAAACCTACAGAAGTAGAACAAGGCCAGTGGTATTTTAGAAGGTATATTAAAGAAATGCCCAACCCTGGAGAGCTTGTATTTTTCGACAGAAGCTGGTACAATAGAGCGGTTGTAGAACCTGTTATGGAATTTTGTTCTAAAGAACAATACAATAAGTTTATGATTCAAGTTCCCAAATTTGAAAACATGCTTTATGAAGATGGAGTTATATTAATTAAGTTTTGGTTTTCGGTAACAAAAGAGGAGCAATTAAAAAGGTTTGAATCTCGATTAGCAAGTCCATTAAAACGTTGGAAATTTAGCCCTGTAGACCAAGAGGGACAAAATAAATGGGATGCTTACACTCATTATAAAGATCAAATGTTTGCTAATACTCATACTGCATTTAGTCCTTGGATTATAATTAAAACAAATAATAAAAAGGAAGCACGTTTGGAAAGTTTGCGATATTTACTTTCTAGGTTTGAATATGAAGGGAAAGGAAATGCTGGAACCACCTTATTAACAGATCCAAATATTGTGCAACTTTATCATGAACTTTAAAGAAAATCGAGACTAATGAAGGATGAAATCACTGAAAAAAACCTCAAACTATTAAATAAAAAAAAGAGTTTAAAACTTTTTTTATCTAGAGAAAATGTTAGTATTTCTAGAACGCTTAGATATCTACGCTATGAAAATAGATTGATCCAATTACAAGAAGAATTAATTAAACTTCAAAAGTGGGTAAAAATCAACAACGAAAAAATAGTTTTTGTTTTTGAAGGGCGTGATGCTGCTGGAAAAGGTGGAGCAATAAGAAGAATCACGGAACACTTAAATCCAAGAGAGTTTAAATTAGTCGCTTTATCAAGACCTTCCGATGAAGAAATTGGGCAATGGTATTTTCAACGATATATTAATTTGTTACCTATGGAAGGGACCATGGTGTTCTTTGATAGAAGCTGGTATAACAGGGCAATTTTAGAGCCTGTTAATGGTTTTTGTACCGATGAACAATATGAAATATTTATGAATCAGGTAAATGATTTTGAAAGAATGATAACTGAATCTGGAGTTCGACTCATTAAATTTTATTTTTCAATTTCTAAAAGTGAACAAGAAAAGAGATTCCAAGATATTATTGATAGCCCTATAAAAAAATGGAAGTTTAGTGCCTTAGATAAAAAAGCATTAGAACTTTGGGGCGATTATACAGATTATAAAGATAAAATGTTTTCTAAAACCAATACTATAATTGCTCCATGGAAAGTAATTAAAGCCAATAGAAAAACGAGGGCTAGGATAGAAGCTATAGAGCATGTATTAACTAATATTCCTTATGACAATAAAAATTTAGAAGTATTAAAACATGTGCATTTTGAAGATTAGCGACTAGTTATCAAATTTCAAATTGTATGGAAGGTATAAAATTCCATATCTTTAATAAATTTCTCACAATTATGAAACCAATAACTTTTAAATTATTAGGAATTGCATTCCTTTTTATCTTCGGAAGTCAATCTGAAATTAGCTACTCACAATCCCAAAAAGAACCCTATTACGATGCTTTAGCATATAGACTTCTTGGTCCATTTCGTGGAGGAAGAAGCGCTGCAGTTACCGGCGTACCTAATAAACCAAACTTATTTTATTTTGGAGCCACTGGCGGGGGTGTCTGGAAAACGGAAGATGGAGGTAGAAAATGGAAAAATATTTCCGATGGATTTTTTGGAGGTTCTATTGGTGCTATTGCGGTGAGTACAGACGACCCTAATGTAATGTATGTTGGAGGAGGTGAATCTACTGTGAGAGGAAACGTTTCTTCAGGTTACGGAGTTTGGAAAACAGAAAATGCCGGACAATCTTGGGAACATATTGGATTGAAAAAAAGCCGTCATATCCCTAGAATTGTAATTCATCCAAGAGATCATAATACGGTATTTGCGGCTGTTTTAGGAAACATATATAAACCTTCAGCAGATAGAGGTATTTATAAAAGTACCGATGGAGGAAAAACCTGGGAGAAAAAGCTTTTTGTAAATGAAAATGCTGGAGCAGTCGATTTAATTATAGATGCTACCAATCCACGTATTCTATACGCATCTACTTGGAACTTAAGAAGAACTCCATATAGTTTGAGTAGTGGCGGTGATGGTTCTGCACTTTGGAAGAGTATCGATAGCGGAGAAACTTGGACAGAAATTTCAAAAAACGAAGGATTTGCTAAAGGAATTTTAGGGAATATTGGAGTTACTGTTTCGCCGGTAAATAACAATATAGTTTGGGCAATAGTTGAAAACAAAGATAAAGGAGGTGTTTATAAAAGCACCAACGGAGGCGAAACCTGGAAACTTATCAATAGCGAAAGAAAACTAAGGCAGCGTGCTTGGTATTATTCTCGGATTTATGCTGACCCTCAAGATGCAGAAGTTGTTTATGTATTAAATGTAAGGTACCATAAAAGCACCGATGGCGGAAAAACATATAGCACTTTTAATGCTCCACATGGAGATCATCATGATTTGTGGATAGCTCCTGAAAACCCAAAACGAATGGTAATGGGTGATGATGGCGGTGCTCAAACAACCTATGATGGAGGTGAAACTTGGAGTACGTATCATAATCAGCCAACAGCTCAATTTTATAGAGTTACAACAGACGATTCTTTTCCATATCGAATCTATGCTGCACAACAAGACAATTCAACGATCCGGATATCTCATAGAAACGAAGGATGGAATATCGATGAAGATGATTGGGAAGAAACAGCTGGTGGAGAAAGCGCACACATCACCATCGATCCTGAAAATAACGATATTGTTTATGGAGGTAGTTATGATGGTTTTTTAACTAGATACAATCATAAAACTAAAACGATAAGAAGCGTAAGTGTATGGCCAGATAATCCAATGGGTCATGGAGCAGAAGATATGAAATATCGTTTCCAATGGAACTTCCCAATGTTCTTTTCAAAACACAATACCAAAAAATTATATACATTTTCTAATCACGTTCATGTAACCACTAATGAAGGTGAAAGTTGGAGCGTATTAAGTCCAGATTTAACTAGAAATGATTCAACTAAATTAAAATCATCAGGCGGACCCATAACTCAAGATAATACCTCTGTTGAATATTACTGTACCATTTTTGCAGCAGCAGAATCTCCAATTAAAGAAGGGCTTCTATGGACAGGATCTGACGATGGATTAATTCATGTTTCAAGAAATGATGGAGAAACTTGGGAAAATGTTACCCCTAAAGGCATGCCAGAATGGATGATGATTAATAGTATAGAGCCTTCCGTTTATAATGAGGGGACTTGTTATGTTGCTGGGACAAAGTACAAAACAGGAGATTTTGAACCTTATTTATACAAAACGAATGATTATGGAAAGTCGTGGAAAAAAATTACCAATGGGATTCCTAGCGAACATTTTACAAGAGTATTAAGAGAAGATCCTATAAAAGAAGGGTTTTTATACGCTGGTACTGAAACAGGAATTTATTATTCACATAATGAAGGGACTTACTGGCAACCTCTTCAATTAAATTTACCTATTGTTCCAATTACAGATTTAGCAGTAAAGAATAACAATTTAATAGTAGCTACTCAGGGTAGAAGTCTTTGGATTTTAGATGATTTAAGCCTATTACATCAGGCTTTAGATATCGATAATAAAGAAAACATATTATTTAAACCTAAAGATACCTACCGAATAGGAGGATCTTCAAATGACAAATCCTTAACAACAGGGACTAATCATCCGTCTGGAGTAATCACCTATTTTTATGTTAAAAACCCAGAAGAGAAAGAAATAAAATTGAGTTATTTAAATTCAAAAAACGATACTATTAAAACGGTCAGTACAAAAAACAAAAAAGATAAATTTAAAGTGAAGGAAGGTTCCAATAATTATGTTTGGAATACTCGAGGTAAATCCGCTGAAAATTTTGAGGGAATGATACTTTGGTGGGCAAGTTTAAATGCACCTAAAGCAGTGCCAGGAAATTATAAAGTGGTTTTAAGTGTTGAGGATGAAAATTACACCCAAAGTTTTGACATAGTTTCAAATCCAAATTCTGAAACAGATGTTGTTGGCATGCAAAAACAGTTTGATTTTATTACTGACATTAATGATACGGTAGATAATGCTCATAAATCTATAAAAAAAATTAGAGCTATTAATAAGCAATTAACTGCATTTCAAGAACAATATAAAGATGATGAACGGGTGGAGGAATTAAAAGAAAAGGCTAAAAAGTTAAGTGAGGATTTTTCAGAAATTGAAAAAGCATTATATCAAACTCAAAACAAAAGTGGACAGGATCCTTTAAATTTTCCAATTAAACTAACTAATAAACTTGGGCATTTAAACAGTTTGGTCGGTATGGGAGATTTTCCTCCAACCGAGCAAGATGTAGCTGTTAAAGATGAATTAACTCGAAAAATTAACTCAGAATTAGAAAAATTTAACGCACTTGTTTCAGATGAAATTAAGATGTTTAATGCAGAATTTAATTCATTAAACTTAAACTATTTGTTTACTGAGGGATATACTAATTAGCATTTACTAAGCGGTTTGATTATTGATATAATCTTTTTAAAATAAATAAATGAGTTTTTTAAATAGATCCCTAAGGTCACGTATTTTTTTATCCATGATACTTCTAGTAATAGGGGCATCTATTCTTATTGTTGTTGTTACTGTATTTCAATATAGAGAAAACACACAGGATTATCATAGAGAGCGATTAATTAGAAAAGAAACAGCTATTCGAGAAAATATTGATTATGTTATTAAAAACACTACCTATCCTGTAGAAACCGATAAAATTGCATTCATTTTTAAAAATAAAATTTATGAAATTAAAGACATTCATCAATTAGATGTTTTTTTATATGATTTAGAAGGCAATCTTTTAATTTCTTCTCAAGCCTCTTTTATTAAAGACATCACTCATTCAAAAATTTCTAAGAAAGCTTTAGAGGGTTTAAAAAAATCAATAGATAAACATTTTATAGAGAAGTTTGTTGAAAAAGATTTTGAATACCAATCGTCATTTACCTATATCACAGATTCTCATTTTAAACCCATTGCTATCCTAAATTTACCTTATTTAGAAGATGATGAATTTTTAAACAAGGAGCTAAAAGAATATTTGGGGAGGTTAGGAATCGCTTATATTTTTATGCTTTTGTTTGCTATTGTTTTGGCTTATTTTTTATCTAAATATATCACTCGATCTTTAAATACAATCTCAGAGAAGATCAAGGAAACTAGGTTAAATAAAAGAAATAAAAAGATATTGATTCCGCTTCGATCTCAGGAAGTATCAACCTTGGTAAATGCCTATAACGAAATGATTGATGAATTAGAAAATAGCGCAGCCCAATTGGCAACTAATGAGCGAGAAGCAGCGTGGAGAGAAATGGCAAAACAAGTAGCTCATGAAATTAAAAACCCTTTAACACCTATGCGTTTAACGGTACAAAGTTTTGAACGAAAATTTGATCCGAATGATCCAGATATTCATGAAAAAATGAAAGAGTATAGTCATACTTTAATACAACAAATAGACACAATGAGCTCTATTGCATCTGCTTTTTCAACCTATGCTCAAATGCCAGCACAACAAGATGAAACGCTAAATGTTATTAAGATAACCAAACTGGCTTTGGATATTTTTAACGAAGCATATATTTATTTTACTTCAGAAAAAAAAGAAGTAATCATCAAATTTGACAGAACACAACTGATTAGGGTCATTACTAATTTGGTAAAGAACAGTATACAGGCAATACATGAAAACCATCAAGAAGAACCAAAGATTGAAGTAAAAGTTTATCAAGATGAATCTTTTGCGATCATTTCTGTTATGGATAATGGCACCGGTATCACTGACGAAAATAAAGCCATGGTTTTTGAGCCAAAATTCACAACTAAAACGAGTGGTATGGGATTGGGATTAGCCATGGTTAAGAAAATTGTGGAAACTTATGAAGGTGAAATTAGTTTTAAAACCCTCAAGGGAGAAGGAACTACTTTTATTGTAAAATTACCTCTAAAATAAGTTGCTTTTCGTAATTTTGTTTAGTGTTCATTTTTAAGGATGCTTAAAATAATTGCTATTTTACGCAGAAATCAAATCTTTTTCAATCATTATTATTTATTATGAAATTCAACAATATTCTTTCAGAAACCACCAAAGGTTTAACGACAATTACTATTAATAGACCTTCAAAATTAAACGCCTTAAATAAAGAAACAATTAATGAATTGCATCAAGCTTTTAAGATAGCTGAAGAAGATAGAGCCACAAAAGTGATTATTATTACTGGTAGTGGAGAAAAAGCTTTTGTTGCTGGTGCTGATATTAGTGAATTTGCAGATTTTTCGATTGCAGAAGGTAAAAATTTAGCCGCAAAAGGGCAAGCTTTATTATTCGATTTTATTGCTAATCTTACTACACCTGTTATTGCTGCTGTTAATGGATTTGCATTAGGTGGAGGATTGGAATTAGCAATGGCTGCGCATTTTAGAATAGCAAGTGATAATGCTAAAATGGGATTGCCAGAAGTATCCTTAGGGGTTATTCCTGGTTATGGAGGGACACAACGATTACCTCAATTAATTGGTAAAGGTCGTGCTATGGAAATGATTATGACCGCTGGGATGATCGATGCCAAAACTGGACATAATTACGGTTTGGTAAATCATGTGACTACTCAAGAGGAATTAATGGAGTTTACTCAAAAAATTGCATCTAAAATTATGAGAAATTCTTCGGTTGCGATCGCATCTGCAATTGCAGCAATAAATGCTGGATTTGAAGATGGAGAAAATGGTTTTGATGCTGAGGTTACTCAATTTGGTATCTGTTTTGGAACTGCAGATTTTAAAGAAGGAACAACTGCCTTTTTAGAGAAAAGACGTGCAGATTTTCCAGGAGAATAATTATAAATCACCGTTCCATTCACCATAGAATTGCTCTAAAAAAACTTCCATATATCGATGGCGATTTCCTGCAATCTGTTTACCAGTAACGGTGTTCATTTTGTTTTTTAATAACAATAGCTTCTCGTAAAAATGATTGATGGTTGGAGCTGTAGAATTTTTGTATTCCTCCGGGGTCATATTTAAGTTTGGCTTTATTTCTGGATCGTAAAGTGTACGATTTTTAAAGCCGCCATAATTAAAACAACGTGCAATACCAACTGCACCAATCGCATCTAATCTATCTGCATCTTGAACAACAGATAATTCATTCGAGAAAAAACTCTGTTTTTTATTGCCTCCTTTAAATGAGCTATTTTCTATAATTTTTATTACGTGCGCTATAACATCTTCAGGGACTTTTTCAGAAACTAAAAAAGCGCTAGCTTTTTTGGGTCCTATGGTTTCATCACCATGATAGAACTTTGAATCGGCAATGTCATGCAGTAAAGCTCCTAATGACACTATAAAAGAATCAACTTTTTCAGTTTTAGAAATTAAAAGAGCATTTTTATAGACACGCTCAATATGAAACCAATCATGTCCTCCTTCCGCATTTGCAAGTTCTTTTTTAACAAATGAGATGGTATGTGCTATGATTAATAAATCATTCATTTTGGAAGTATCTCCGAATTTATTTGAGACTCTATAGTATCGATAAGTGTTTCTGCGTCAAAATCGGATATTTTTATAAAAGGATGTAATTTATAGCGAACTCTTACTCCTAAAGGCATTGGAAACATCCCATGTTTTTGTAGTTTCCAAGAATTATTTATAGTAATCGGAAGCACATAGGCTTCCGGCATTTTTTTAATTAAAACTGATAGCCCCTTATGTTGAAATTTTTTAGCTACATTAGTTTTGCTTCTTGTTCCTTCTGGAAAAATAACAGCACTTCGATTGTGTAGATTAAGGTAATCGGCAAAATTTATTAAAGCAGTTATAGCTTGCCTCGGATTTTTACGATCGATTAAAACAGCACCGCCGTGCCTTAGATTGTAAGAAACCGAGGGGATCCATTTTCCTAATTCGATTTTTGAAACAAATTTAGGATGAATATTTCTTAAATGCCAAACTAAAGGAGGAATGTCCCATAAGCTTTGATGATTAGACACTACTATTATCGGTACATCTTTAGGGTAATTTTTAAGAGTTTTTAACTGAAATGAAGTCCCTAAAACCCGAAGACTAGCAAGAATAAAAAAATTCAGAAAGTCAACACTTTTTTTGTGAGCCTTATAACCAATTAGCGTATTGCAAACCCATTGTATGGCATGAAAAACTACTAAAACCAGTCCAAATAACAGATAAAATATAACTGTGATAGGATAACTGAGGATGTGAGCAATTTGTTTCATAAAAATTGCCCGCAGATGCGGGCATTATTTTTTAACAAACTTTGTTGTATGCGTCTTTTAGATTGTCTGCAATCATCTCTGCAGGACGACCTTCAATATGATGACGTTCTAGCATATGTACCAACTCTCCATCCTTAAATAAGGCCATACAAGGCGAACTTGGAGGAAAAGGAATCATGTGAGCTCTAGCAGCATTAACAGCTTCTTTGTCAACGCCAGCAAAAACAGTAACTATTTGATCTGGTTTTTTATCATTTTGAATAGACATAGCAGCAGCAGGGCGTGCATTTGCAGCCGCACAACCACAAACAGAGTTTACAACGACTAAGGTAGTTCCCGGTTTGCTTAATGCATTGTTTACGTCTTCTGCATTAAATAATTCTGTGAAACCAACTCTTGTTAGGTCTTCACGCATTGGTTTTACTAATTCTGGGGGATACATGTTTTTTTGTGATTTATGTTGTAACAAATTTTATACAAAGATAACTAATTATAGAATAAAATATAGTTCATTTAGAATTTTTGGTTTTCTTTAATAGAGAATTGAACCCTTCATTTTTTTTGATTTACTATATTTGCAAAATTATTAAATGACTAGGAATAGATTATGATTAAATGGATAGCTGCAATTATTGGATATTCAATTTTTAGATTTCCAGGAGCGATTATTGGCTTTTTGTTAGGAAGTTTCTTTGATGGAAAGAGCTCTTTAAGCGGAAGTAGAAGGAGCGTTTTTACTCAAAGTAAACCAGGAGTTTCTCCGGCCGAATTTGAATTAAACCTATTGTCTTTAGCTTCTTTAGTTATTAAAGCAGATGGAATTGTTAATCAAAAAGAATTGGATTTTGTGCGCCAGTATTTTGTTCAAGCCTATGGGAAGGAGCATGCCAATGCAACCTTTAAAGTATTTAATGAAGAGATAAAAAAGAAACAATTATCTGCACAAAAAATTGCTACTTTTTTACGGAACAGAATGAGATATGAATCTCGTTTACAAATCATACATTTTTTGTTTAGTGTTGCAAAAGCAGACGGACGCATAAGCGACCCTGAAGTTAGAGAAATAAATAATATCACCGGTTTTTTGGGAATTAATCATCGCGATTTTGAAAGTATAAAAGCGATGTTTTTTAGCAACCCGGATAGTGCTTATAAAATTCTTGAAATCGAAAAAACAGCGACTTCTGCTGAAATTAAAAAGGCTTACCGTACCATGGTAAAAAAGTATCACCCTGATAAATTACAACACATGGATGAAGTTTATAGAAATGGTGCTGAAGAAAAATTCAGAAAAGTACAAGAAGCTTACGAACAACTTCAGAAAGAAAGAGGGTTTTAGCGTATTTGCTTCATTTTTTGTAAATTTAAATCTTAAACTCAAGCAATGCCAGATTTTCCTCCTATCATACATTATGCAATTCCTTTTTTTGTCTTTGCTATGCTATTTGAGTTTTTTATAACTATAAAAAAGAACATCAAGTCCTATACCGCTAAAGATGCTTTTTCATCGATTGCCATGGGCTTGGGAAATGTATTTATTGGTTTTGTGAGTAAACTAATTGTATTTGCAGCCCTTTATTATGTATATGAAAACTTCCGTTTTTTTAGCATACCAGTGACTTGGTGGAGTTTTATCTTGTTGTTTTTTTTAGATGATTTATCCTATTATTGGTTTCATAGAATTTCTCATGAAAACAGATTGTTTTGGGCGTCTCACGTAGTTCATCATTCTTCAAAATATTATAATTTAAGCACTGCCTTACGGCAAACTTGGACAGGAGGATTTTATAGTTTTATTTTTTGGTTGTGGCTACCGTTGCTAGGTTTTCATCCTGGGATGATCATTTTTCAGATGGCAATAAGTTTGTTATATCAATTTTGGATCCATACCGAATTAATAAAAAAAATGCCCAACTGGTTTGAAGCTTTTTTTAACACTCCATCTCATCATAGAGTTCATCACGGAAGTAATCCAGTATACTTAGACAGAAATTATGCGGGAATATTGATTATTTGGGATAGATTGTTTGGAACCTTCCAACCCGAATTGGAGGAAGAGAAAGTTAATTATGGATTGGTTGACGATATTAACACTTACAATCCAGTCATCATTGCTTTTAATGAATGGTTAGCTATGTTAAATGATGCTTTTTCTGGGAATAAATCTTTAGCAAATAGAATAAAATATTTTTATAAACCACCAGGTTGGAAACATGATGGTTCTGGAAAATTATCTAAGGACTTGCGAGAAGAATGGTTAAAAAAAAACAATTAAATTTGACTCACTCGCAACGTATTTACCATTCCTTTATCTATTATTGGCATGGCAGCAAGGTTAATTAAAAACTCACCAGGCTTTACGTAACCTTTGTTAGCAGCTATTTTATTAAGATCCACAACGGTTTCATCGGTACTTTCAAAACTATTGTAGTAAAAAGAATTAACTCCCCATAACAGACTAAGCCTTGATAGTATTCGTTTATTAGAAGTAAAAACTAAAATATTAGCAGTTGGTCGCCAAGCAGAAATTTGAAAAGCGGTATAACCACTATTGGTTAAGGTACAAATTGCTTTAGCTCCTATTTCATTGGCCATAATTGAGGCATGGTAACAAATAGATTTAGTAATGTATCTATTTGTTCTAATTGTTGGTGGTTCTTCGGGTACTGTAATTAAAGATGATCCTTCTACTTTTTTTAAGATGGCAGCTATTTTTTTAATGACTTCAACAGGGTATTTTCCAACGGATGTTTCACCAGAAAGCATCACAGCATCAGCTCCATCCATAACAGAGTTAGCTACATCATTTACTTCTGCTCTAGTAGGAGTAAGTGAATCAATCATCGTCTCCATCATTTGAGTGGCAATAATTACAGGGATTCTAGCCTCCTTAGCAATAAGCACAAGTTTTTTCTGAATTAAGGGCACTTCTTCTGCGGGAACTTCCACTCCTAAGTCACCTCTTGCAACCATGATTCCGTCACAATATTGAACAATTTTTTTAATATTTGCAACCCCTTCTGGTTTTTCAATTTTTGCAATAATAGGAACTTTGTATTCACTATTGTTTTCAATAAGCTTTTGAAGTTTTTTTAAATCTTTTGCATAACGTACAAAAGATAATGCGATCCAGTCTACGCCCTGATCTAAAGCAAAAAGAGCATCTTTTTTATCTTTTTTAGTAAGTGCTGGTAATGATAATTTAGTGTTTGGTAGATTAACTCCTTTTTTAGACTTAAAAAACCCACCTTGAATCACTTTGGTTTTTACTTCGTTCACACCATTAGTACTTATAATTTCAAAAATAAGTTTTCCATCATCTACCAATATTCTTTCCCCTTTTTTTACATCATTAGGGAAGTCATCATAATTCATGTAAACTCGTTCTTTATTTCCTTCAAACTCTTCTCCAGTACAAAAACTCACCACATCTTCAGATTGAAGCTCTACACCTTCCTCCATTATTCCTACTCTTAACTTTGGCCCTTGTAAGTCTGCTAATATTGCAATATTAGCGCCTAACTCTTCACTAAGTTCTCTTATTTGAGCGATATCTTTTTTAACGCTATTATAATTGGCGTGTGAAAAATTAACTCTAAAAACATTTACACCTTCTAGGATCATGTTCTTCATTATCTCTTTGCTACTAATTGCAGGACCTAAAGTGGCTACAATTTTTGTTTTTTTTTGATCTGGCATTAGTTAAATATTAAATTATTTTTAGATTTTATTTTTTCACTTTCAATAGTGTATGCAGAAATAACTTGTTCTATTTCGTTAATAGTAGAAATTAATTTTCTAGTAGACACTTTTTCATAATCTGACTGAATTTTTAGAAAATAATCTACATTTTTAAATTCTTTAAGTAAAAAGGTAGTAATCGTTTTTTCTGAAGAAACATCACTAAATAGCCCTCCAGAACTTTGAAATTTAGCAGTTAATGATTTGTTTTTATTTGATACTAAATTATAAATAATATAAGATAATTCATCTTCGTATTCAAAAAGAGGAAATGAAATATCCAATCCTTGGCTTGAAAAATCAACATCTAATTTCTTTCTAGACAAATGTAATGACATGTGCTTGTTCAGCATATAAGCCATTTTATAAGGTTCTTCACTGCAATGAATAGCTATTAGTGAAAACTCTTCTTGAAAATTGTCTTCTAAAATTAGTTTATGATTTGCCATTTACTTTCTTATTACATTTTTCAAAGTTCGAGAAAATAGTTGAAAGATCAACATTTCTATTATGACTAATTGTTTAAATAAATATCTTAGAAATTTAAAAGCATTTCCCTATCAATCCTCTTTTTTAGTTTATAATAAGCCCTTTTTGCTGCAATTTCTTCTGCTTTTTTCTTAGAGGTCGCTCTTGCCTTCGATACGGTTTCTTCTTCTAATTTAAGTTTAACAGCAAAATGCTTTAAAGCATCATTACCGGTGTCTTCATAAACATTAAATTTAAAAACCATTTTGTTTTTTTGGCACCATTCAATAAACAAGCTTTTATAACTTATTATTTTACCTTCTAATTTTTGAATATCTACATAAGGTTTAATTACTCTCTTGTAAATAAATTTTTCAACTTGGGAATATCCTTTGTCTAAATAAATAGCTCCAACTAAGGCTTCAAATATGTTTCCGTGAAGATTTTCTCCAAATTGATTTGTCGGTATGTCTGTTCTTACTAAACTGATTAAGTTTAAATCTTTCCCTAATTCATTTAAATGCTCGCGACTTACTACTTTAGACCGCATTTTTGTAAGGTACCCTTCATTACCACTAGGAACTTTTTTATATAAATGAGCCGCAATAATTGAACTTATGAGTGCGTCCCCTAAAAATTCCATTCGTTCGTAATTTTTTTGATTACCATCGGCATTAGTTTCATTTTTTGAACGATGCGTAAAAGCTTCCTCAAATAACCGTATGCTTTTTGGTCTATAGCTTATGATCCTTTTTATACTATAAAAAAAAGCCCCGTCCTCTTCGGTACGGGGTGTAAATATGTTTTTTATAGAAGCCATATTTTATTTTAAACTCATATTTTTTTAAATAGAACACAAGCATTGTGACCACCAAAACCAAAAGTATTGCTCATAGCAATTTTTACTTCACGTTTTTGTGCTTTGTTTAATGTTAAGTTTAATGTAGGATCTATATTTTCATCAACAGTGTTATGATTAATAGTAGGAGGTATAATACTGTGGTTAATAGATAGTATTGAAGAAATTGCTTCAATAGCACCTGCAGCTCCTAATAAATGGCCTGTCATTGACTTTGTAGAGTTGATGTTAATGTTTTTAGCGTATTTTCCAAAAACTTTAGTAATAGCTTTTAATTCAGCAACATCACCTAAAGGTGTTGAAGTCCCATGAGTATTGATAGCGTCTACATCTTCAGGCTTAATACCAGCATCACGAAGGCTATTTAACATAACTCTTTCTACGCCAATTCCTTCTGGATGAGGCGCAGTCATATGATAAGCATCACTGGACATCCCTCCACCAATAACTTCAGCATATATTTTTGCACCACGCTTTTTAGCATGTTCGTATTCTTCAAGAATAAGTGTTCCAGAACCCTCACCTAGCACAAATCCATCACGAGTAGCATCAAAAGGCCTTGAAGCTGTTTTAGGGTTTTCATTTCGAGTAGATAATGCATGCATGGCATTAAATCCGCCCATTCCAGCAATGGTAACTGCTGCTTCACTACCTCCAGTTACTATTACATCACAATGGCCTAAACGAATATAATTTAAAGCATCGATCATTGCATTAGCAGAAGAAGCGCAAGCTGATACCGTTGTAAAATTAGGTCCCATAAATCCATATTTAATAGAAATATTTGCAGGAGCAATATCGGCAATCATTTTTGGGATAAAGAAGGGGTTGAAACGCGGTGTTCCATCCCCTTCTGAATAATTTGTCATTTCATTTTGAAAAGTTTCTAATCCGCCAATTCCAGCTCCCCAAATTACACCAACTCTAAATTTATCTATTCCATCTAAATTTAGGTTAGAATCTTCGATTGCTTCATCAGAAGAAACCAAAGCATATTGTGCAAAACGATCTAGTTTTCTAGCCTCTTTTCTATTAAAATGCGTTAATGGATTGAAGTTTTTAAGTTCACAAGCAAATTTAGTCTTGAACTTTTCAGTATCAAAATAAGTAATATTTGCGCATCCACTTTTGCCAGCAATCAATGCGTCCCAATAATCAGAAACATTATTACCAATTGGTGTTAGCGCACCTAGTCCTGTAACTACAACTCGCTTTAATTCCATAAAAGAATTAGTTTATTTAGCTGCTTCGATATATGTGATTGCTTGACCAACAGTAGCAATGTTTTCAGCTTGGTCATCTGGTATTTGAATATCAAATTCTTTTTCAAATTCCATGATAAGCTCTACAGTATCTAATGAATCTGCTCCTAAGTCGTTTGTGAAGCTAGCTTCCGTTACAACTTCGTTCTCGTCTACACCTAATTTGTCTACGATAATAGCTTTTACTCTTGATGCAATGTCTGACATAATTCTTGTTTTTAAATTTTAATTATATTCTGCAAAAATAAAATATTTTACTTGAATACAATACTTAAATGTTAAAATGTGAATCTAAAATTAAATATTTTAGATGAGTAAACCTTCATTTCCTGTATTTTTGTAAAATAATTATAGGTGTAAAGCCTATTTTAAAAAGCTTTTTTTTATGAAACGTATAGTAATATTTGCTTCTGGAAGCGGTACAAACGCTGAGAATATTATTAAATATTTTCAAAAAAATAATCTCGCTGAAGTAACGTTAGTCCTTTCAAATAAAATTGATGCAAAGGTTTTGGATAGAGCAAAATTTTTTTCCATCCCTTCTGAAAGCTTTAACAAAAGTGAATTAATGAATTCTGATAGAATAACAGCCATACTTAGAAAGGAATCGCCAGATTTAATTGTGCTAGCAGGATTTTTGCTAAAATTTCCAGAATTTATTTTAAAAGCTTTCCCAAACAAAGTAATTAATATTCATCCAGCATTATTACCTAAATATGGAGGAAAAGGAATGTATGGAATGCTTGTGCATGAATCTGTAGTGAAAAATAAGGAACCTGAAACGGGTATAACAATTCATTATGTAAATGAAAATTACGATGAAGGATCGATTATTTTTCAAAAAAGCTTTCAACTTTCAGAAAATGATACAGCGGAATCTGTTGCTAGTAGAATACATGAGTTAGAGTATGAATTTTTCCCAAAGGTGATTGAAGAAATTTTGAAGAAGGATAAATAAATTTAAAGACACCCACCTTCGTGGGCATTTCAATGGCAAAAAAACAAAAGTATTATGTTGTTTGGTTCGGTAACCCTGCTGGAATATTTGACTCTTGGAAAGAATGTCAACGTTCAATTAAAGATGTAAAAGGTGCTCAATATAAATCATTTTTAACTTTTGAAGAAGCCAAAAAAGCATTTCGGAAAGAATACAAAGACTATATTGGAATCAACACTAAAAAGAAAAAACTCTCTAATGAGGAATTAATAAAAATAGGGGAACCTAATCTATATACCATTTCTGTAGATGCCGCTTCAAGTGGTAATCCTGGAATAATGGAATACCGTGGGGTAGATACACAAACTCATCAACAACTGTTTTGTCAAGGACCCTTTGAACAAGGGACTAATAATGTGGGTGAGTTTTTGGCTTTGGTACATGGATTGGCATTTTTAAAACAACATAATAGCGATCGAAAAATTTATAGCGATTCTAAAATTGCAATTGTATGGGTTAAGAAAAAAAAATGCAATACCAAATTAAAGCAGACTTCAAAAAACAAAAAAATATTTGATTTAATACTAAGAGCAGAAAATTGGCTAAAAACCAATAGTTATAAAACGACAATAATAAAGTGGGAAACTAAAGTTTGGGGAGAAATACCAGCCGATTTTGGGAGAAAATAAATTACTGTCACTACATTGCTCAAAAAATAGGCGAAACTTCCTCTGCTATATCCTTTATTTCTTTAGACATATTATACCTTTTAACCAAAAGATAATCTCCTGCACTAAAACCGATATCTATTGTTTTATGATTTATTGAATTTCCTCTGCTGCTTAGAGTTAACATAGTATTCAAAATATTCGCAACTCTATTTATAACACTAACTTGGAGATAAATAATGTCAATAAAAACAGCTAGTATGGGAACTAATAAAAATTTCATTTTTTTAGCTAATGCAAGTTGAAGATTAGACGACTAAATAAAAGCTTTTTTTATTATTTAAATGATTAAATTTGCAACCTAATTTAAATTCTATATTATGAGTAAACTTGTTATTGTTGGGACGGTAGCTTTTGATGCGATTGAGACTCCTTTTGGGAAAACTGATAAAATTTTAGGTGGTGCCGCCACTTTTATTGGATTAGCAGCATCTCAATTTGATATTGATGGTGCAATTGTTTCTGTTGTTGGAGGTGATTTTCCGAAAGAATATATTGATATGTTGGAAGATAGAGGTTTAGATATTTCTTGCCTTGAAGTAGTAGAAAATGGAAAGACATTTTTCTGGAGCGGAAAATATCATAACGATATGAACACAAGAGATACTTTAACAACTGAATTAAATGTTTTGGCAGATTTTAAACCTGTCGTTCCAGAATCATACATAGATGCCAAAGTAGTGATGTTAGGAAATCTGCACCCTTTAGTTCAATTAGGAGTAATAGAGCAAATGAACGAAAAACCAGATTTAGTGATTCTTGATACTATGAATTTCTGGATGGATTCTGCATTAGATGATTTGATGAAGATAATTGCAAAAGTAGATGTGATTACTATTAACGACGAAGAAGCAAGACAATTAACTGGAGAATATTCTTTAGTTGTTGCAGCTAAAAAAATAATGACCATGGGCCCCGAGTTTGTAGTTATTAAAAAAGGAGAACATGGGGCATTATTATTTTTTGAAGATAAAATGTTTTATGCACCAGCTTTACCATTAAAAGAGGTTTTTGATCCTACAGGAGCAGGAGATACTTTTGCTGGTGGATTTGCAGGATATTTAGCGAAAACAGGAGATTATAGTTTTGAAAATCTTAAGAAAGCAATTATTTACGGTTCGGCTTTAGCTTCTTTTTCAGTTGAAAAATTTGGAACTGAACGAATGATTAATCTTAAGAAAGAGGAACTAAACGAGCGAATAGTTCTGTTTAAAAATTTAACACAATTCGATTTAAACGACTAAAATAAGAGGTCCTGAAATGCAAGACTTTTTTTATTAATATATTGAAATTATACTATGAGTGATGCATTAAAACATGAATGTGGAATTGCACTAGTTCGACTTCTTAAGCCTTTAGAATTCTATAAAAAAAAGTATGGGACTGCTTTTTATGGTATTAATAAAATGTATTTAATGATGGAGAAACAGCACAATCGTGGACAAGATGGCGCTGGTTTTGCAAGTATTAAATTAAATGTAGATCCAGGCGAACGATATATTAGTAGGGTTCGTTCTAATTCTGCACAACCCATACAGGATATTTTTTCAAAAATTAATAACCGAATTAATAATGAATTAACGGAACATCCCGCCTATAAAAATGATGTTTCAGCTCAGAAAAAACACATCCCTTATTTAGGAGAGTTAATGTTAGGTCATGTGAGGTATGGAACTTTTGGTGGTAATAGTGTAGAGCATGTACATCCCTTTTTAAGACAAAATAACTGGATGCATCGTAATTTAATTATTGCGGGAAATTTTAACATGACTAATACTACGGAGCTTTTTAATGATTTAATTAATCTTGGGATGCATCCTAAGGAAAAAACGGACACCATTACTATCATGGAAAAAATCGGTCATTTTTTAGATGATGCCGTTCGGAAACTATATAAAAAGGCAAAATCAAAAGGACTAACAAAAATTGAAACTTCTCAATTTATTGTTGAAAATATAAATCTTGCAAAAATCTTGCAAAAATCTTCCAGACATTGGGATGGAGGTTATGTAATGGCTGGATTACTAGGTCATGGAGATTCGTTTGTATTTAGAGATCCTGTTGGAATTCGTCCAGCTTTTTATTATAAAGATGACGAAGTTGTGGTAGTTGCTTCAGAAAGACCAGCAATCCAGACCGTTTTTAATGTTCCTTTTGAAGAGATTAAAGAATTAGATCCTGGTCATGCGCTTCTTTTAAGAAAAGATGGATATATGTCTATTTCAAAAATATTAGAGCCATTAGAGAAAAAATCATGTTCATTTGAACGTATTTATTTTTCAAGAGGAAGTGATGCGGAAATTTATCAGGAAAGAAAAAATTTAGGAAAACTTTTAATGCCTAAGGTTTTAAAAGCAATAAAGCACGATACAGAAAATACCGTTTTTTCATTTATTCCAAATACTGCAGAAACATCTTTTTATGGTATGTTAGAAGCAGCTCAAGATGAATTAAACAAACAAAAAAACGATACAATTCTTAAAGAAAAAGAAGGGTTAACAAATGAAAGGCTTCAAGAAATATTGTCACATAAAATTAGAACTGAAAAAATAGCAATTAAAGATGTAAAATTAAGAACTTTTATTACCGAAGATAGTAGTAGGGATGATTTAGTTGCTCACGTTTATGATGTTACTTATGGAGTTGTAAGAAAAGAAGATAATTTGGTTATTATTGATGATAGCATTGTTAGAGGAACTACTTTAAAAAAGAGTATCCTTAAAATGTTAGATCGTTTAAAACCCAAGAAAATTGTGGTAGTTTCTTCGGCACCACAAATAAGATATCCAGATTGCTACGGTATTGACATGGCACGATTGGAAGCTTTAATCGCTTTTCAAGGAGCACTAGCATTGCATAAAGATCGCGGCACAGAAAGTATTGTAGATACTATTTATAAAAAATGTAAAGATCAAGAGGGTGCGCCAGACTCTGAACAAATCAATCATGTTAAAGAATTGTATGCTCCTTTTACAGATGAGGAAATTTCAGATAAGATAGCTGAAATAATAAGTGAAAAAAGTATTGCAGCCGATGTAAAAGTAATTTTTCAATCGGTAGATGACCTACATAAAGCCTGTCCTGATAATCTTGGAGATTGGTATTTTACCGGTAATTACCCAACTCCAGGTGGTTATAGGGTAGTAAATAAAGCATATATTAATTTTATAGAAGGAAACCCGGAAAGAGCTTATTAATAATGTCAAAAATTACTCTTTAAATGAAAGGCAAAGAGTCAATAAATAATTATGCTCCTTTAGAAGAAAAATGGAATGTTTATACCCATGCTTTAGGGCTTCTGCTAAGTATAATAGGACTTATTCTTCTAATAGTAAAAGCAATTAATGAAGAGAGCTTGTTGCGATTAATTAGTTTCAGTATTTTTGGTGTAAGTTTAATAATACTTTATACAGCTTCTACTTTATTTCATAATTCAAAAGACCCAAAAAGAAGAAGACAATTAAATATAGTTGATCATGCTTCTATTTATATTTTAATTGCAGGAAGCTATACCCCTTTTGCGTTAATAACCTTAAAAGGTTCATTAGGGTGGGTAATTTTTGGAATTGTTTGGGGTATTGCAATCATTGGAATTGGATTAAAACTTTTTTATACTGGGAGCTTTGAGAAAGCATCTACAATAGCTTATGTTTTAATGGGCTGGATTGTTATGATAGTAATAAAGCCAATCATAAATAATATATCAATTGAAGGGTTTTATTGGCTTCTTGCAGGAGGTATTTCATATACTATTGGAGCGGTATTATATAGTATTCAAAAAATTAAATACAATCATGCAATTTTTCATGTTTTTGTTTTAGGCGGAAGTATTTGTCATTTTATTACCATTTATTATTACGTATAATGTTAAATTACAAGGCTATACGCTTAGTCGAAATTAAAGAGTACTTCATCTAAAAGCAGGAAAAAACTTGTGATTGTTATTAAATATATATTGGGGTATACCACAGTATAAGTGGGTTAAGTTCATGGTAGATTTGGAACAAAAAAAGGTAAACATTTGGTTATCTTTTTTACGCAATAACCTTTGATAAAAATAATAAAACATTTTAATCTTTACAAAAAAGCATAAAAAAACCTCGCTGTGAACGAGGTTTTTTAACTTATAAATTAAGTTTTATTTGTTTGCTGCATATCGAGCAGAAACTTCATCCCAATTAATTACATTAAAAAAAGCATTGACATAATCAGGTCTTCTGTTTTGATAATTTAAATAATAAGCATGTTCCCAAACATCAAGCCCTAAAATTGGAGTTCCAGTACAACCAATACCTGGCATTAATGGGTTATCTTGATTTGGAGTAGAACAAACTTCTAGTTTTCCTCCTTTATGTACACATAGCCAAGCCCAACCTGAGCCAAAACGTGTTTTAGCGGCAGCAGAAAATGATTCTTTAAATGCCTCAAAACTACCAAAGGAATCATTGATTGCATTTGCAATTTCTCCAGTTGGCTCGCCACCTCCGTTTGGTGACATTACTTTCCAAAACAAACTATGATTATAAAATCCACCACCATTGTTTCTAACAGCTGCATTATTCATGTCTAAGTTTTCTAAAATAGCTTCAATTGATTTTCCTTCTAAATTAGTTCCTTCAATAGCTCCATTAAGGTTGTTGGTATATCCTTGATGGTGTTTTTCATAGTGAATTTCCATCGTTCTTGCATCAATATTTGGTTCTAATGCATCAAATCCGTAAGGTAATTGTGGTAATGTAAATGACATAATTATTTTTTTTAATTAAAATAGTTCTTTTTTCAAAAATACGTAATAATAAGGTTAATACATAAAACTAATTACTTCATTCTTATAGCATCATAGATTATTCTAATATGCGTGTTGAAATCAGCAAATTAATTATCTTTACGAAAAGCTTTTTTATTGAACACTAAAACTCCATTTGTTATTTACGATGCTGCTGCAGGAAGCGGTAAAACCTTTACATTGGTTAAAGAATATTTAAAAATTATTCTAAAATCAAACCAAGAAGGTTATTATAAAAATATATTAGCGATCACCTTTACTAATAAGGCAGTTAAAGAAATGAAAGAACGAATCGTTTTGAACCTTATTTCTTTTTCTAAAAAAACGATAATTAATCATCCAACAGCTATGGTCAATTATATTGTTGAAGAAACAGGATTGACTTTAGAAAATATTCAATTAAAATCTAAAAAAATACTAACTCATTTATTGCATAACTACTCAAGTTTTAATGTGGAAACCATTGATAGTTTTAACCATCGATTAATTAGGACCTTTGCAAGAGATCTAAAACTTTCAGGAAATTTTGATGTAAGCTTGGATATTGATAAGTTATTGATGGAAGCTGTAGATTTATTAATTTCAAAAGCCGGAGAAAATAAAACAATAACGAACACAATAATTGATTATTCTTTAGAAAAAATTGATGAAGATAAATCTTGGGATGTTTCGAAAGACATTACAAAGGCGGCGAAATTAATATTTAATGAAAACGACGCGGAACATTTAGAAAAGTTGAAAAAGAAAAGCTTATTAGATTTCCTTGAATTTAAAAAGCAGTTAGTTTCAAAAAAAAACAGCCTTTCTGAAGAAATAACTAAAAAAGCAAGTGCCGTTTTACAAAAAATCCAAAATGAAGGACTCCAACCAGAAGATTTTATGCGAAAAACCCTTCCTAATCATTTTGAGAAGTTAATAAATGGCGATTATAATGTTTATGGAAATAAGCTTCTCGAAAATTTACAAGAAGGTGGTAATTTATTGTACAAGGTAGCGACAGCTGAGGATCTTTCATCAAAAATAGATTCGTTGATTCCTTTTTTATTAGAACAATATGTTGAAATTAAGAAGTTGGTATTTCAACAACAATTATATAAAGAATTACAAAAAAGCATCACACCCTTATCAGTTATCAACCTTGTAAACCAAGAAATTGATGTGCTCAAAGACGAACAAAATATAGTGCCAATCTCAGATTTTAACAAGCTTATAAATTCTGAAATAAAAAATCAGCCAACTCCTTTTATCTATGAACGATTGGGAGAACAGTATCGACATTTTTTTATGGATGAGTTTCAAGACACTTCCTTATTGCAATGGCAAAATTTGGTTCCTTTAATAAACAATACCATTACACAACAGTTTCCAAATGGGGAACAAGGAAGCCTTATGTTGGTGGGAGATGCTAAACAGGCAATATATAGATGGAGAGGTGGATTGCCAGAACAATTTATTGGACTCACTACTACTGAAAACCCTTTCCCAATACAGAAAGAATTATATAATTTACCAACAAATTACAGGTCTCGTAAAGAAATAGTAGATTTTAATAATAACTTTTTTACATTTATATCAAATCATTTTGAAAGTGCCTTACATCAATACATCTATAAAAAAGGGAATCAACAAAAAAGCACCAATCATGAAGGTGGTTATGTAAAACTTGAATTTTTAGATTTTAAAAATAAGGAAAAATCGAATGAACTTTATTCGGATAACGTGTATAAAACCATTCTAAATTTATTAGAAAATGATTTTCAAGAAAAGGATATTTGTATCCTTACTCGTAAAAAAGCAGATGGAATTGTATTGGGAAGTTTTCTTCAAGAAAAAGGAATAACTGTAGTGTCATCAGAAACATTATTATTACAACATTCTCCTATTGTACTTTTTTTAATTGATTGCTTAACGTTAAGCCTATATTTAAATAATGAAGAAATAAAAATTAATTTTTTAGAATTTTTATACGATCATTTATTGATTTCTGAAGAAAAGCACACTTATTTTGAATCGTTAAAAAATAAAGAAGATTTTTTAAATTATTTAAAATCAGATTTGGATTTCAATTTTGAAGAGATGCAATTAAAACCTCTTTATGAAACTTTTGAATATGTGATCAGAAAATTTAAATTATCTAAAAATGCAGATGGCTACTTGTTTGGTTTAATGGATATGATATTTGATTTTAGCTTACAACCAAATTCCAATAAGCTTGAGTTTTTAGAAGAATGGGAGGCTCAAAAAGAAAAAGCTAGTATTCCTATTAACGAAGAAATTAATGGAGTACAATTAATGACCATACATAGAGCAAAAGGCCTAGAGTTTCCTGTGCTTATACTTCCGTATGCAGACCTTGCTATTTATAAAGAAAATGAACCTAGAAATTGGTATCAGTTAAAAGATAATGATCTTAATTTTGAAGAATCTTTGCTTTATTGCGGGATCAATAAAATCAATGAATTTGGCGAGGAAGGAGCAACTATTTATCAGGAACAAAAAGAAACACTAGAACTGGATCATATCAACTTATTGTATGTTGCTTTAACAAGAGCTAAAGTTCAATTATATGTGTTTGCAAATAAACCAACAGCAGTTATTAATAACGAAATAAAAACCTACAATCAGTTTTTTGGAGAATTTTTAAAACATAATAATAGTTGGGATGACGAGAAGACGGTGTATGAATTTGGGGAGCTACAAAAAAATAGTTCAAAACAAAAAGAATCTAAGCATATAACAAATTCGCCTTTATACATATCAACACCTCCCGAAGAACACGATTTAAACATGGTGACAAAAAATGCTTTTGTATGGGGGACTGATGCGGGAAAAGCTATAGATTCAGGTGTTTTAGTGCATGAGTTTATGGAAAATATTATCTATGAAAAAGACCTGCCAATTGTTTTAGAAAAAATCAAAAACCATCCTGCTTTAATTTCAAAAGAAAAGAATTATTTGAAAATAATATTGAATGGAATCGTAAACCATAAAGAATTAAATCGCTTTTTTAATACTACAGATAAGGTAGAATTGGAACGAAAAATAATAACGGCAAAAGGCAAAATTTTAATTCCAGATCGTTTAAATATAAATAAATCTGGTTCTATTTGCATAATAGATTATAAAACTGGAGCTCATCATCATAAGCACGAAACTCAGATCAATAGTTATGGATTGGCTTTAATAGAAATGGGGTATTCTATTTCAGAAAAAATAATAATCTATTGTTCAACGGAAGGAATTACAATAAAAAAAGTTTAATTTTGAGCTCTTAAATAAAAAACTATGTATGGTACTATTAAAGAACATCTTTCAAAAGAAATTCAAGAAATAAAAGACAAGGGTCTTTATAAAACGGAACGAATAATTACTTCACCACAAAGTGCTGTTATTAAAATTTCTACCGGTGAAGAAGTAATTAATTTCTGTTCTAATAATTATTTAGGACTTTCTGACCATCCAGAAGTTATTCAAGCAGCAAAAGACGCAATGGACTCCCGTGGATTTGGAATGTCCTCAGTACGTTTTATTTGTGGCACTCAAGACATTCATAAAGAATTAGAACAAAAAATTGCAGATTTTTATCAAACAGAAGATACTATATTATATGCTGCTGCTTTTGATGCAAATGGAGGGGTTTTTGAACCTTTATTAACAAAAGAAGATGCTATCATATCAGATTCTTTAAACCATGCTTCAATAATAGATGGAGTTAGATTGTGTAAAGCAGCAAGATATCGTTATCAGAATGGTGATATGGTAGATTTAGAAAATCAATTAATAGCTGCTAACGAAAATGGTGCACGATTTAAAATAATAGTTACAGATGGTGTTTTTTCTATGGATGGAATTGTTGCATCATTAGATAAAATTTGTGATCTAGCAGATAAACATGATGCATTAGTAATGATTGATGAATGTCACGCTGCAGGATTTATAGGAAAAACAGGTAGAGGAACTCTTGAGGAAAAAGGAGTTTTAAATAGAATTGACATCATAACAGGTACTTTAGGTAAAGCATTGGGCGGTGCTATGGGTGGATATACTACTGGAAAAAAAGAAATAATTGAAATATTAAGACAACGCTCTAGACCTTATTTGTTTTCAAATTCTTTAGCTCCTGCTATTGTAGGTGGGTCTATAAAGGTATTTGAGATGCTATCAAATGATACTACGTTAAGAGATAAACTTGAAGAAAATACTAATTACTTTAAAAAGGGAATGAAAAAAGCAGGCTTTGATATTGTTGACGGAGATTCTGCAATTGTTCCTGTAATGCTTTATGATGCAAAGCTTTCACAAACAATGGCCAACCTATTATTAAAGGAAGGAATTTATGTAATTGGCTTCTTTTTTCCTGTAGTACCAAGAGATAAGGCAAGAATTAGAGTGCAATTGTCTGCAGCCCATACAATAGAACATTTAGACAAAGCCATGGCTGCATTTGTTAAAATTGGTCAAAAGTTAAAAGTAATTTAACGAGAAAATCTTTGTTTTAGCTATTAAAACAAGTGCTATATTAAAAATTTAATGGAATTATTTTTGTTAATAAATTTTAACAACTTACTTTTGCCATTAATAACAAATAAAAATTAAACAATCAAATATGAAACATCTAAACATTTTATTAGTATCAGTACTCTTTATAGTAGGAGTGGGTGTAACTAATGCACAGGATCAAAACAATCCTTGGTCTATTGAAGTTGGTGTAAACGCAGTAGATTTTTTCCCAATTCAAGAAAGTGACTATGGAAGATATCCTACAATGGAGACCCTTAATGGAAACGATTATACTACTAAAGGAGGTCTTTTTGAAAAATACCTTAATGTAGGAGATCATTGGAATATGGTTCCTACAATTTCTGCAATTAAAGTCGGAAGATATGTTGGGAACGGATTTACATTTGTTGCTGTTGGTACTGTTAACAAGATCGAAAAAGTAGGTGATTATTCAGTAGATGACTTAGCTTACATTGGTGTAGATGGAGAGGTTAAATATAGCTTTAGAGAATTATTAAACGACTGTTGGTTTGCTCCTTACCTTGGAGCAGGTGGTGGTTATACTTGGCTAGATAATATTGGCTTCGGAACTGCAAACGCACTAGTAGGTGTTGATTTTTGGGTTTCTGAACACTTAGCATTATCGTTCCAATCAACTTATAAGCATTCGTTTGAAGATTTTGTTGGTGCAACACACTTCCAACATACTGCAGGTGTAAAATTTGAATTTGGTGGAAAAGATACCGATGGGGATGGAATTTATGATTATGAGGATGAATGTCCTTTAATTCCTGGATTACCAGAATTTAATGGATGTCCTGATACAGATGGAGACGGAATTGAAGATAGATATGATGAATGTCCTTACACTCCTGGTTTGCCAGAATTTAACGGATGTCCTGATACAGACGGAGACGGAATCCCTGACCTTTTAGACGCTTGTCCTTTAATTCCTGGATTACCAGAATTTGATGGATGCCCTGATACAGATGGAGATGGTTTACCAGATAATTTAGATGACTGTCCTTTAGTACCAGGTCCTATAGCTAATAATGGATGTCCTTGGGGAGATAGAGATGGTGATGGTGTATGGGATAAAGATGATTTATGTCCAGACATTCCAGGAACTGTTGCAAACTTTGGTTGCCCTGAAGTAACTGAATCAATAAAAGAAGCATTAAACGCTTATGCTAAAACAATCTTATTTAATGTAGATAAAGCTACTATATTAGAAGAATCTGCTGAGATATTAAATAATATCATAGATATTATGAATGATTACCCTAACGCTAATTTCTTAATTGAAGGACATTGTGATGGTTATGGTAGTGTTGAGCTAAACAATAAGTTGTCTGTTGATAGAGCAGTATCTGTAGAAAATTATTTACAATCTAAGGGTATATCTGATGAAAGATTAACTTCTAAAGGATTTGGTAAATCTAATCCTCTTTATACTAATAAGACTAGAGAAGGTAGAGCTAAAAATCGTAGAGTTGAGATTAGCTTAAACAAAAACTAGTATTATAAATAAAATATAATATTTTATCAAAAACGTCCCGATAGTATCGGGACGTTTTTTATTTTTATAGGATGATTACATTTCTAGAAGAAACACTTATAAAAATAAAAGAAGATTGCCATGATATTTCAAAGCTTACCATTATTCTTCCAAGTAAAAGAGCTTGTGGTTTTTTATTAAACTACTTAAAATCTAATAACCAAAAAACAAATTTTGCTCCCAAAATTATAAGTATAGAGGAATTTATAGAAGAGGTCTCTAGTTTAAAAATTATTGATAGTACTGAATTACTTTTTGAAAGTTATAAAGTTTATTTAAAAACGTCTCCTAATCAAGATAAAGATAGCTTTGATGTATATGCAACATGGGCAAATACATTATTAAACGATTTTAATGAAATTGATCGTTATCTAATCCCAACAAAATCATTTTTTAATTACCTAAGCAGTATTCAGGATATTAATTATTGGTATGTACAAAACGAAAAAACAGAATTAATTGAAAATTATTTAAAATTTTGGAATAGTTTGTCTAGTTTTTATGAAGCGTTAAAAGAAACTTTGTTAAAAAATAATGTTGGATATCAAGGAATCGTCTATAGAGAAGCTGCTGAAAACATAGAGCATTATAAAAATTTAAAAAAAGACACGCACCATGTCTTTATTGGATTTAATGCTTTGAACAATGCGGAACAAACAATAATACAAGAATTACTTGAAGATAGTAATTCAAAAGTATATTGGGATGTTGATGAACATTTTTTTACAAACGAATCTCATAGTGCTTCTTATTTTTCAAGAAAATATTTTTCTGAATGGAACTACTATAAAAAAAATCAACCCAAATTAATTTCAACTAATTTTAATACAGAAAAGAACTTCCGCTTTATAGAAGCTCAAAAAAATATTAGTCAAGTAAAATATGTAGGCGAATTACTTTCAAAATTAAGTGATCAAGAATTAAAAAATACAGCCGTAGTTCTTGCTGATGAAAATTTATTAAACCCTTTATTGCAATCGCTTCCAACTAATGTAAAAAAAATAAATATTACCATGGGAGTTACGTTAAAAACATTCCCCATTACTGTATTTTTTAGCAAGTTATTATTAGTACATGAAAATGCTAATAATAAGTTTCATTATAAAGAGGTTATCGCTATTTTAAATCATCCCATAGTTTCAAAGTTGTATCCAGATTCAGCTCAATTAATAGCGTGTATTGTAAAAAATAATTTAACCTATTTGTCATTTTCAATACTTTTAGAGCTATCAAGTTCAAAAGATACTGAAATAGTATCATTGCTTTTTAAAGATTGGAAAGACAATAGCTCAGTTGCAATTAAATCATGTGTGAAATTAATTCTTCAGTTAAAAACTGCAGAAATAACTATTCTCGAGCGAATTACTTTTTATCAAGTTTATGCAGCATTCCTTAAAATTGATTCCTTAAATAACAAATTTGAATATTTTAACAGCATAAAAACAGTCCAAAAATTATTTACTGAAATAGTTGCAACTACAACATTAGATTATCAAGGAGATGCTTATAATGGATTGCAAATAATGGGTGTTTTAGAAACGAGAGTACTCGATTTTAAAAATATTATAATGATATCTGTTAATGAAGGTGTTTTGCCTTCCGGGAAGTCAAATAATTCATTTATTACATACGATTTAAAAAAAGAATATAACCTTCCCACTTACACCGAAAAAGACGCCATTTATACCTATCATTTTTATAGATTATTGCATAGAGCAAAAAATATCACATTATTATATAATAACTTTTCTGATGGACTAAGCACAGGAGAAAAAAGTAGATTTATTACACAATTAGAGATTGATCAAAATCCAAGACATTTTCAAAATAATAAAATAATAAGTCCAATTATTACTGTTTATAAAGCTCAAAAGAAAAGCATAATAAAAACAAATGAAGTTATGGAGAGGCTTCAAGAAATTGCAAAAAAAGGGTTTTCTCCATCTACTTTAACATCTTATATGCGAAACCCAATAGACTTTTATTATCAAAAAATATTAGGAGTAAAAGAATTTGAAGAAATAGAAGAAACGGTCGCAGCTAATACATTAGGGACTATTGTTCATGATTCCTTAGAGAGCTTTTATAAGCCTTTCGAAGGTCAAATAATTTTAATAGCCGATTTAAATAAAATGAAACTCAGCATTGATTTAGAAATTGAAAAACAATTTCAAAAATCATTTAAAGGAGGAAACTATAAAAAAGGAAAAAACCTTATCATATTTGAGGTTGCTAAGCATTTTGTGTTAAATTTTATTAATTTTGAAATTACTGAAATAAAAAAGGGAAATGAAATAAAAATAATTAGTATTGAAAGTAATCTTTCCGTTTTGATGCCAATACCCGAATTGGATTTTCCAGTTAATATTCATGGAAAAGTAGATCGCGTTGATGAGTTTAATGGAACTCTTAGGATTATAGATTACAAAACTGGAATTGTTGATCCTTCAAATTTAGAAATACAAAATTGGGAACCTATAATTTCAGATTATAAATTCAGTAAAATAATTCAAGTTCTTGCTTATTCATTAATGATTAATAACGAAAAACCTTTTAAAAATGCTGAAGCGGGTATTATTTCATTTAAAAGATTAAAAAATGGGTTTATGAAATTTGCAATAAAAGGAAAACCTAAACAGACAAATATTAATGCTGAAATTCTAAATAACTATGCAAATGAGTTAAAAAAACTAATTCTTGAAATTTGCAATAAAGAAATCCCTTTTATAGAAAAAGAAGTTTAGACATGATGATAAACAAAAATCTATTGCTACCTAGAAAAGGTAAAAAAACCATTGCTTACGATGTTTTTTATAAGGCTGATAACATACCAAAACCAGTTGTAATATTTTGTCATGGTTATAAAGGCTATAAAGATTGGGGAGCCTGGAATTTAGTAGCAGAACGTTTTGCTGAAGAAGGATGCTTTTTTTTGAAATTCAATTTTTCTCACAATGGAGGGACTCCAAATAATCCAATAGATTTCCCAGATTTAGATGCATTTGCTCAAAATAATTTCACTAAAGAATTAGATGATTTAGAGGATATATTAAATTTTATTTCCACTACGGATAGTTTTGGAAATGAACTCAATCAAAATCATATATCTTTAATAGCTCATAGCAGAGCAGCTGGTATCATACTTATAAAAGCATCAGAAAAATCTAGAGTTAAAAATGTCATCACTTGGGCAGGTGTAAGTGATTTTAAAGCAAGGTTTCAGATTGGTTCAAGTCAATTTAACGATTGGAAAGAAAAAGGAATTACCTACATTGAAAATTCAAGAACCAAACAATTAATGCCTCATTATTTTCAGTTTTTCCAAGATTTTTCAGCTAATGAAAATCGATTAACCATCAAATTAGCAGTTAAAAAATTAAATATACCATTGTTAGTTGTACAAGGAAGTGATGATACTACAGTAATTGAAGCAGAAGCAAGCCTATTGCATCAATGGAGTCCAAAAAGTGAATTAGAAATAATTAAAAATGGAGATCATTCCTTTGGAACTATCCATCCTTGGAAAGAAAGGGAACTTCCAAAAGATTTGCACAAAGTTGTAGAAAAATCTATTGCTTTTCTAAAAAAAGTCAACTAATTAGCTTTGAGAACGTCCTTTTAACCTAACCTCTATTTTCTTTTTAATAACCGTAAGACGTTTCATTAGATCCATTAATTCTGGATCTTGATTCTCTTTATAGATTTCATTTATACCTAAAATAAGTGCTTTCACCTCTCTAGAAGCTACGATTCTGTCACTTGTATTCTGAAAAGAAAGTTTTCTTGTCTCAAACTCTAAGGCTCTATCTATAATTTCCATAAGGTATTTGTTTTTTATATTACTGCGTAAATATATTTATATATCTGTATTTAGCACTAATTATTCATAGTTTATTTTAATAGGAATATCTAGCGGGTTTATTATTTAGTAAAATTTGAGCTAAAACCCCCAACTAAAGTTTTGCTATTAACTAAATCATCTCATTAACTGGCTGCTTTTTTTGTGGAGAATATCGGAGTCGAACCAATGACCTATAAGCTGCCAGCATATCGCTCTAGACAGCTGAGCTAATCCCCCAACTCCTTAGAATAAACAAATAGACTTTTATAAATTTCCACTTAAAATTAGTAGTGGAATACTAGTATGGAAATCACGTTTTAGGACACTATTTTTTTCCCATAACTTTTTAAAGAAACCTCTTTTCCTTCTAATTACGCATAACATATCTGGGTTATGTGCCTGGAAATGTTCTAAAACACCCTGAAAAGTAGTTGCATTTCTTGTAGTTGTTAAGGTGCTTTTAATGTCAAGCAATTCTTGATCAATTTTTAAATGCTGTTCAGTAGTCTCTGGTGTTATTACTTGTAATAGATTAATTTTAGACTTAAATATACTCACCATGTCATGTATTGGTGTTAATACATTTTCTTTTTCAAAATGGCCATTTTTAAAAGCAACTAAAATGGAATCAAATTTTCTAAATAGATAGTTTTTTGGTACGATTAATAATGGAATTTCTGTTTTCTTTACAAGTTTAGCAGTAATAGTTCCTAAATATACTTTATCGTCAATTTCTACACTTTGTGGGGACGCAATAATTAAATCAATATCAAACTGCTTTGAAATTTTTTTAATAGCAACAAAAGGATCTCCCTTAATAGGTTTTGTTATTACTTTAATACCTTTAGTGTTGACACTATTTATAATATTATTTAACAACTTTCCGCTTCTGTCAAGTTCAAATTGATCTAGCTCCTTTATGCCACCTAATTTAGCGTATTCTTTATATACATTTATTAAATACACAGTTCCACCACTTATTGAAGCAAAATTTATAGCATATTTTAAGTTGTTAATACCATTTTCTGTTGAACCAACAGGTACAAGAATATTTTTCATTAAATTCGGATTTTAATAATTTCGTGCAAAAATACACCGAATAAATGATTCGATTAGCAAAAAAAATAGAAATACCTAGAATATTATCAATAACAAAGGCCTGTGCAAAGGATATGATTAGACATAATATTTTACAATGGAATGAAGACTACCCTTCAAAAAATGCTTTTGAAAATGATATTAAGCGAAATGAATTATATGTTCTTATTTCAGATAACACTATAATAGGCTGCATGGTTTTAACTCCCAGTATGGATACTGAATATATTCCGATAAATTGGCTTACTGTAAATGATAATAACCTATATATTCATAGGCTGGCAATACATCCAAACAATCAAGGGATGGGCTTTGCTCAAATATTAATGGATTTTGCAGAACAATTTGCTGTACATAATAATTATACATCTATCAGATTAGATACCTTTAGTAAGAATGTTAGAAACCAAAAGTTTTACGAAATTCGCGGCTTCAAAAGACTAGGAGAAATTCATTTTCCAAAACAAAGTGAATTTCCTTTTTATTGCTACGAATGGTTATGCGAAAAATAGACATTTCATTTAAACGGATTCAACAATTAGCATTGCCCGCTATTATTGCAGGAATAGCAGAGCCTGTATTGTCTTCCACGGATGCTGCAGTAGTTGGTAATATTGCTGAATTTGGCACAGAGTCTTTAGCTGCTGTTGGAATCGTAGGTACTTTTATTTCAACAATTATATGGATTTTAGCACAAACACGAAGTGCAATATCGGCAATTATTTCGCAAAATTTAGGAGCAGGTAATTTAAAAAGCCTCACTAGCTTTCCAGCCCAAGCAATATTATTTAATATATCATTAAGTTTTATTCTTTTATTTTCTACCTATTTTTTTATTGAAGATATATTATTGTTTTTAAGAGCTGAAGGAAAAATTTTAGAGTTTAGTAAAGAGTATTATTATATCCGTATTTGGGGATTTCCTTTAACCTTATTCACTTTTGCAATTTTTGGACTTTTTAGAGGCTTGCAAAATACTTTCTGGCCAATGATAATCGCTTCAATTGGGGTATTTATTAATGTTGGACTGGATTTTATTTTTGTTTATGGTTTAGAAGATTTTATGGAGCCAATGGGAGTAAAAGGAGCAGCCTGGGCTAGTTTAATTGCACAATTAGTGATGGCACTTTTAGCATTGGTTTTAGTAGTAACTAAAACGAATATTTCTTTGAAATTAAAAAGAAAAGTTCACCCTGAAGTAAAGCGATTGATTTCTATGAGCTTTAATTTATTTATTAGGTCAGTTGCATTAAACATAGCATTATTAATGGCAGTTCGTGAAGCAACTTCATTAGGAAAAGAATTTATCGCCGCTCATACCATTGCAATCAATCTTTGGTTATTTTCGGCATTTTTTATTGATGGTTATGGTGCTGCTGGTAATATTCTTGGAGGTAGGTTATTAGGGGCAAAAAAATATAATGATCTATGGATTTTAACAAAAAGGGTTAATCTCTATAATTTATTTGTTAGTTTATTGTTAGTAGTTGTTGGTATACTACTTTACCATCAATTAGGTTTAATTTTTACTAAAGATACATTAGTGCTATCTACTTTCTATGGTATGTTTTTTATTGTTTTGATTTCACAACCATTTAATGCATTAGGGTTTACTTTAGATGCAATTTTTAAAGGCTTAGGCGAAATGAAATACCTTCGAAATGTTTTAGTTAGCGCTACTTTATTTGGATTTATACCTACACTTTTAATCTGTAATTATTTAGATTTAAAATTAAAAGGAATTTGGATTGCCATAGTTGTATGGATTGCATTTAGAGCAGTTGCATTGATATTTAAATTTAAATCCAAATTTTATCCCTTAGCAAAATCTGAAATGATTGATTAGAAACTTCACTTTGCTACTAAAAATAGTATATTTACAGTCTAATTTGATTGTATGAGTACTATAAGAATTACAAAACAGTTTTCTTTTGAAACAGGACACGCTTTATATGGTTATGATGGAAAATGTAGGAATGTCCATGGGCATAGTTATAAGCTCAATGTAACTGTTATTGGTCAACCTATTTCAGACACTACTCATGTTAAACTTGGGATGGTTATCGATTTTAGTGATTTAAAAGTAATTGTTAAAAATAAAATAGTAGATATTTTTGACCATGCCACCGTTTTTAATAAAAACACTCCACATGTGGAATTAGCAAAAGAATTAGCTGATAGAGGGCATGATGTGTTATTGGTAGATTATCAACCTACCAGTGAAATGATGATTATTGATTTCGCAAATGTCATTAAACAAGAATTACCATCTCATATAAAATTACACTCCTTAAAACTTCAAGAAACAGATAGCTGTTATGCACAATGGTTTGCTTCTGATAATTAAATTCCTGTGAAAGCAGGATTTTGTATATTTAACCCATGCAAATTCCAAAAGGAAAAAAAATATACTTTTCAAGTGATAATCATTTAGGTGCCCCTACTAAAGAGGAAAGCTTGCCTCGCGAAAAAAAGTTTGTAAAATGGTTAGATGAGGTAAAAGAAGATGCCGCAGCTATTTTTTTATTAGGGGATTTATTTGATTTCTGGTTTGAATATAAGACCGTTGTTCCTAAAGGATTTGTTAGAACATTAGGAAAACTTGCTGAAATTAGCGATAGCGGAATACCCATTTATTTTTTTGTTGGGAATCATGATTTATGGATGAATGATTACTTTGAAAAAGAATTAAATATTCCTACTTATCACGATTCAAAAGAATTTATTTTTAATAATAAAACATTTTTAATAGGTCATGGAGATGGCAAGGGTCCTAATGATAACGGCTATAAAAGAATGAAAAAAGTTTTCACGAATCCCTTCTTAAAATGGATTTATCGTTGGTTACATCCCGATATTGGCATGAGAATAGCTCATTATTTATCTGTAAAAAACAAGTTGATTTCAGGTGATGAGGATAATATATTTTTAGGTGATAATAAGGAGTGGCTTGCAGCTTATGCTAAACGTAAGTTAGAAAACAAGCATTACGATTATTTTGTTTTTGCTCATAGACACTTGCCTATGGAAATTAAAGTTGGAGAAAATTCTACCTATTTTAATTTAGGAGATTGGATAAATCATTATACATTTGGGGTCTTTGATGGTGAAAATTTTGAAATCAAAAACTATTAAATGTTAAAACACAAACGTTATAATCTTTCTGAAATGCCTTGGGTTCTTCTTGCAGGTTTATAAATATCTTCTTAATAAGAGTACCTTTTCAATTAACTAAACGAGTTGCTTTATTTTCAATACACACATTTTAATTTATACATTATATATAGACTTATGAAAAATATCATCGTATTAGGTGCTGGAATGGTTGGCAGTACCATTGCAATTGACCTTTCAAAAAAACACCACATCACACTTACCGATTATAACCAAGAAGCTTTACAAAAAGCGAAACAAAAATGTAATGATTTAAGTATTCAGTTACTGGATGTAACAGATAAAAACACCTTACAGCAAACTATTAAAAAATTTGATTTAGTAGTTTGTGCAGTGCCTGGCTTCCTAGGTTTTGAAGCTTTAAAATCTATTATTGAAGCTGAAATGGATGTTATCGATATTTCATTTTTTTCAGAAAATTCCTTAGAATTAGACACTTTAGCCAAAGAAAAAAATATAACAGCAATAGTAGATTGTGGTGTAGCTCCCGGAATGGATAATATTATTTTAGGCTATTATAACGAAAAAATGAAACTAACTGATTTTGAGTGTTTAGTTGGTGGCTTACCTAAAGTAAAAAAATGGCCGTTCTGTTATAAAGCCCCTTTTTCGCCCATTGATGTTATTGAAGAATACACGAGACCTGCACGGTATATAGAAAACGGTAAAATGATTACTAGAGAAGCTTTAACAGACTGTGAGTTTGTTGAGTTTGATAAAGTAGGGACCTTAGAATCTTTTAATTCTGATGGATTACGCTCTATTATGTTTACCATGCCACACATTAAAAACATGAAAGAAAAGACACTAAGATATCCTGGTCATGTTGAATATGTAAGCGTATTAAAGGAAAGTGGATTTTTTAACACAAAAGAAATTGAAATAAACGGAACTAAAATTTCACCGCTAGATTTTACAAGTAAGGTTTTATTTGATGAATGGAAATTAGGAGAAACAGAGGAAGAAATTACAGTCATGCGAATTACTGTGAAAGGAGAAAATGCTGATGGTAAAATTGAAGAAATCGTATATACACTTCACGATGAATATTGTTCTGAAACAAAAACTTCATCGATGGCAAGAACAACAGGATATACCGCTTCAGCTGCAGCAAATTTGTTTTTAGAAGGGAAGTTTAAAGAGAAAGGAGTATTCCCTCCAGAATTAGTTGGAAAACATGAAGAATGTTTCCATTATTTCCTTAATTATTTAAAAGAAAGGAATATACATTACAAAAAGAACTCTCAATTGGTTTAGTGTTTTCTTAGATAAAAAACTCGTCATAAGAGAAATCTTAGACGGGTTTTGTTTTTTTAACTTTGGTTTATTATTTAAAACATTCCTATTATTTGATCAATCCTAATTTTTTAACTTCGAATCAATTATATTTGGTTAATGAACAATAACTCCATTCTTAATATAAAAAACCTTACTATTTCCTTCGGGAATAAAAAAAGTAATGTTGAAGTTGTTCATGGAATTTCTCTACATATTAATAAAAATGAAATACTTGGAGTAGTAGGGGAATCCGGTTCAGGAAAATCGGTCACCGCAATGACGATATTAGGATTGTTACCTGAAAAAAATACATTTTTAGAAGGCGAAATACTTTTTAATAAAAAGGATCTTTTAAAAGATTCAAAAAACAATGTCAGAAAACTTAGGGGTAATGATATTGCTATGATTTTTCAAGAACCTATGACTGCATTAAATCCATCTTTGACCTGTGGGAATCAAGTTTCTGAAATTATTCAACATCATTTAAATCATTCAATATCAAAAGCAAAAAAAGAAACAATTTCTTTATTTGAAAAAGTGAAACTTCCACGTTCTCGAGAACTGTATAATAGTTATCCTCATCAAATTAGTGGAGGTCAAATGCAACGAGTTATGATTGCGATGGCTATTGCTTGTAAACCAAAATTATTAATAGCAGATGAGCCAACAACAGCTTTAGATGTTACAGTTCAGAAAGAAATAATGTTGCTTTTAAAAGAGATTCAAAAAGAAACTAAAATGAGTATGCTTTTTATCTCTCACGACTTGGGATTGGTTTCAGAGATTGCAGATAGAGTACTAGTGATGCATAAGGGAGATATTGTTGAAGAGGGCAGTGCTTTCCAAGTTTTTAAAATGCCAAAAGAAGATTATACAAAGGCATTAATGGCTTCTCGCCCTAGTTTAGATGTTCGTTTAAAGGTACTTCCCACAGTTGCTTCTTTAACCGAAAAGAGTTTTAAACCTATAGAAGTAACTCCCCAAGAAAGAGCTTTAAAGCATAAATATTTATATACTAAAAAGCCACTTTTAGAAATTCTTAATGTTAAAAAAGAATACTACTCCAATGCAGGGTTTTTTAATAAAAAGAAGATCGTTAATGCTGTAAATGAAGTAAGTTTTAAAATTTTTGAAGGAGAAACTTTGGGATTGGTAGGCGAATCTGGTTGTGGTAAATCAACTTTAGGAAAAGTAATTTTACAATTAGAAAAAGCTACTAGCGGAAGTATTAAATACAGAGGAAAGGAACTCACAAAATTAAAAACTTCGGAATTAAGAAAACTCAGAAAAGAAATTCAGCTTATTTTTCAGGACCCATATTCTTCACTTAATCCCAGAATGTTAATTGGAGAGGCTATTATGGAACCTATGAAAGTTTATCGTATTGGTAAAAATGATCGGGAACGGAAAAGTAAAGTATTACGTATTTTGAATCGAGTAGAATTAGATGATAGTTATTTCAACAGGTATCCACATGAGCTATCTGGTGGTCAAAGGCAACGAGTTGGTATTGCTAGAACAATTGCAATGGAACCCAAATTAGTAGTTTGTGACGAATCGGTTTCTGCATTGGATATTTCGGTACAAGCACAAGTATTAAATTTATTAAATGAATTAAAAGATGATTTTGGCTTTACCTATATTTTTATATCTCACGACCTAGCGGTTGTTAAATTTATGGCAGATCAATTATTAGTTATGAAAGATGGAAAGATTGAAGAAATTGGAGATGCAGATGAAATATATGCAAATCCAACAAAAGAGTATACTCAAAAACTAATTAAATCCATTCCAAAGGGAATTTGATGATTATTTAAATAATGAAAAAGATTACTGAAACAAATAGATTGATTTTACGAGAATTAGACAGTAATGATTCAGAATTTTTTTATAATCTAAATTTAGATCCCGAAGTACTAAAATATACCGGAGACCTCCCATTTTCTTCAATAGTTGATGCAGAAAATTTCCTTATAAATTATTCGGATTATAAAAAAAACGGATTTGGAAGATGGCCGGTGATTTTAAAGGAAACCAACTCTTTTATTGGCTGGTGTGGTTTAAAATTAAACGAAGAAAATTTAGTAGACATAGGCTTTCGTTTTTTAAAAAAAGAATGGGGTAAAGGATATGCTACTGAATCTTCTAAAACGGCACTAGATTATGGCTTTAATACTTTAAAGTTAACAGAAATTACTGGACGAGTATCCAAAGATAATATTTCCTCCATTAGAGTTTTAGAAAAATTAAATATGACCTATTGGAAACAGGATTGTTTTAAGGGTGTTGAAGAATTGGTATACTACAGAATTAAGAAAAATGACTACATAAAAAATATTAATTTTTAATCCATTTAGAGGTATAGGAAACATTCTTATTCGTAATTTTTATAAAATAAATACCTTTAGATATTCCTGAAACATTAATAACTGTACCTGAAATAAAATAGGAGTTATAAACAACAGCACCTGTTATAGATATTATCGTTACGTTATATGTTTCTATATCATTTAATGCTCTTAAAGAAACAAAATCATTCGATGGATTAGGATAAACAGAAAAAGGGAAGTCATTATCAAATTCACTTAAACCAAGGGACTCACAATCACGAGTTTCATCAAACAAAATCTGTAATTCTGTAATCGGCTCTATTTGATCAGTGCTTCCAGTTCTAACAGATAATAAAAAAGAAGGATCTCCAAATGTATCCGAAGGTTGTGCAACTTTTACAAAAGCAAACAAAGATGAAGTTCCGTTATTTGTACAACGAAAATCAGCACCAACAATATTAGCACCTTGTAATGCCCCCATTAATTTACATGCAAGATCACCTTCGGTATTTAAAAACCCGGCTTCCATTCCATTCAATACTTCTTCTCCTAATAAAATATTTCCTTGAATAGAATAATTTGGTCCTGTAATGTCATTTTTATAGTCATCAGTGGCAACACCTGTATAAGCAGCCGTTTCAATATTTTCTCCAACTTTACCAACAATTCCATACTGCCTAAATTGAGGTTGATTTTGAACATCGTTGTTAATTAACCATTCAATTATTTCACTTGGCGTATATCCTTCGTTCATTCTCGCCCTTGCGTTTTCTTGATTTGCAGGAATATAATATGCTTGTGAATTTATAGCCCCAAGCCCAGGAAATAATTCTCCTAAAAAATCATCTGTTGGAAGATTGAAAGCATCTAAATCAACACAAGAAGCACCAGCACTACCAACCTCGCCTGTAATTGGATCCATGGCAACTATTGAAAATGTATCTTGACTATTCCCATTTATGATACTTGTAATTATAAAGAGGGCACTTAAGGTAATATTTCTCATATCTATTTTTTTTAAAATTTTATTTCCGGGATGTCACCTTCAACAATAAGATTTCCTTCAGTAGCTGTTTTAATTTCTTCTACGCTTACTCCAGGAGCTCTCTCTATAAGCTTAAAAGAATTATTGATAACCTCAAATACTCCAAGATTACTAACTATTTTTTTTACACAATTAACACCAGTTAATGGTAAGGAGCAATTTTTAAGAAGTTTAGATTCTCCAGCTCGGTTGGTATGCATCATTGCTACAATAATATTTTCTGCAGAAGCAACTAAATCCATAGCGCCCCCCATTCCTTTAACCATTTTTCCAGGAATTTTCCAATTGGCAATATCGCCGTTTTGTGAAACTTCCATAGCACCTAATATTGTTAAATTTACATGTTGCCCTCTAATCATAGAAAAACTCATGGCAGAATCAAAAAAAGAAGCACCGGGCAACGTGGTAATGGTTTGTTTACCAGCATTAATTAAATCTGGATCCTCTTCTCCTTCAAAAGGGAATGGCCCCATTCCTAATACTCCATTTTCACTTTGAAAATCAACTTCAATATCATTTTGAACAAAATTAGCAACCAATGTTGGGATTCCTATTCCTAGGTTTACATAGTAACCATCTTTTACTTCTTTAGCAATTCTTTGCGCTATTTGTTCTTTACTTAATGCCATTAGTTTTGCTTTCTTACGGTTAATTGTTCTATGCGTTTTTCATAGTTTTCTCCCTGAAAAATTCGTTGTATAAATATTCCAGGAATATGAATATGATTAGGATCTAAGGTTCCTACCGGAACTAATTCTTCCACTTCAGCAACAGTAATTTTTGCAGCTCCACACATATTAGGATTAAAGTTACGAGCACTTCCTTTAAAAACTAAATTACCAGCAGGATCACCTTTCCAAGCTTTTACAAAAGAAAAATCAGCGTTAAAAGCTTTTTCTAAAAGATGCATTTTTCCATTAAACTCACGAGATTCTTTACCTTCTGCTACTTCAGTTCCATAACCCGCTGGAGTATAAAAAGCAGGAATTCCACTTTGTGCAGCCTGGCAACGTTGAGCAAGGGTTCCTTGCGGAATTAATTCCACATCTAAATCTCCACTTAACATTTGACGTTCAAATTCTGCATTTTCGCCTACATAGGAAGAAATCATTTTTTGAATTTGTCTTTTTTGAAGTAATTGTCCTAAACCAAAACCATCTACTCCCGCATTATTCGAAATGCAGGTTACATCTTTTACATTTAAACGAACTAATTCAGCAATTAAATTTTCAGGAATTCCACTTAATCCAAATCCTCCAAACATAAAAGTCATATTGTCTTTTATTCCTTGGCAAGCTTCTTGAACATTAGAAACGGTCTTATTGATCATAGAAAGAATATTTTCTATAAAAATACTGAAAAGGAAGCAGAATTACCTATGAAGCAAGTAGAATGTTATTTTAAAATTCGTCGGGTATTTCGTTATCTATGGTTTTTAATTGCTCCTTCCATTTATCGCAATCCGTTTCTATAGAAAGGTTTTCTGGAATAGCAAAGTCTTCTTTTGAAATATCAAGATCTTCATTATTATAACAATCTTTCATGTAATTAGCCCAAATTGGTAAGGCCATCGAAGCGCCTTGTCCATAATCTATTGTAGAAAAATGAGTTGATCTATCTTCTCCACCCACCCATACGCCGGTGACCAAATTAGGAACCACCCCCATAAACCATCCATCACTTTGATTTTGTGTTGTACCCGTTTTTCCGGCAATGGAGTTTTCGAATTCCCAAGGATATCCAGTAATAATATTTTTATAAACAGGATTATTGATGCTCCAATTATGCCTCAATCTGCTTCCAGAACCAGATTGAGTAACTCCTTCCATTAAACTAATAGTAACATAAGCAGCCTCTTCACTTAAAACATCCTTAGTTTCTGGTATATTTTGATATAATATACTACTATTTTTATCTTCAATTCTTGTTATTAAGGAAGGTTTAATATACACTCCATGGTTTGCAAAAGTACTATAAGCTCCTACCATTTCATATAAAGAAACATCTGGAGTACCAAGTGCAATTGAAGGAACTTCTAAAATATTTTCTGTGTCAACTCCCATTTTACTTACTAAATTTAAAACAGGTTTAGGACCAACACGATCTATTAGTCTCGCGGTAACTGTATTGATGGATTGTGCTAAAGCTTGTTTTAAGGAAACCATCCCGCCATACTTATCTCCTGCATTTTTAGGGGTCCACGGATCAATTAAGCCATGTTTTCCTGCCGCTATGCTATGCAAAGTGTTTGGTAACGTATCACAAGGTGACATATGCATTTGATCTATCACGGTGGCGTATACAAAAGGTTTAAAGGTGGAGCCTATTTGACGCTTCCCTTTTTTAACCATATCATATTTAAAATATTTATAATTAATTCCACCTACCCATGCTTTTACTTCTCCAGTTTGAGGTTTCATAGACATTAATGAAGCTTGAAGTATTGACTTATGGTACCTAATAGAATCCATTGGGGTCATCAAAGTATCGATATCACCACTCCAAGCAAAAATTTGCATTTTAGTTTTTACAGAAAAACTTTTTATAATTTCTTCCTTTGTTTTTCCTTGTTTTTTCATTTCCCTCCATCGATCACTTCTTTTTATAGCAGAATTTAAAATATGATCTACCTCGTCATTAGTAACATCTCTAAATGGCGCTAGTTGATTATTTTTGTTTTGTTTGTCAAACTCTAATTGTAGATTTTGCATATGTTTATCTACAGCAGATTCAGCATATTCCTGCATTTTGGAATCTATAGTCGTATAGATTTTTAAACCATCACTATAAATGTTATACTCAGAACCATCAGCTTTAGGATTTTTTTTAATCCAATCGTGCATAAAATTTCGAGCGTATTCTCTAAAATAAGTTGCGATTCCTTTGTCATGACCTTGTGGAGTAAAAACAATTTCTAATTCTGTTGCCTGAATAGAATCTTTCATTTCTTCAGAAATAAAATTATACTTCGCCATCTGGCTCAGCACCACGTTTCTTCTATTTCTCACCCCAATAGGATTACGGACTGGATTGTAAAGCGAGGAGTTTTTAAACATTCCTACTAAAATAGTAGATTCTGTAATTGTTAATTCTATGGGTGCTTTATCAAAATAAATATGAGCAGCAGACTCTATCCCAATGGCTTGGTTTAAAAAATCATATTCGTTGAAATACATAGTAAGTATTTCTTCTTTTGTATAACGCCTTTCTAGCCTAGTCGCTATAATCCACTCTTTAATTTTTTGAGTTCCTCTTTCTAATGTGCTTTTAGATACGTTTTCTGTAAAAAATAATTTTGCTAATTGTTGAGTAATAGTACTGGCTCCCCCCTTAGTTCCTAAAAAAGCAAATGCTCTTAAAGTCCCTCTGGCGTCAATACCGGAATGATCAAAAAACCTAACATCTTCAGTTGCGATTAATGCATTTATTAAATAAGGTGGCAAATCTTCAAACTGTATAGGGGTTCTATTTTCTTTATAGAATTTTCCTAATATTACTCCGTCAGAGCCAATGATTTTAGTAGCTAGATTTTTTTCTGGATTTTCTAGACTTGTCTCATCAGGTAATTTACCAAATATCCCCCAAGAGGCTAATAAGAATATAAAAAAAACAAGAAAAACACCTAAAACAAGTAATTTCCAAAACGTTTTAATGTGGCGTTTTAAATTATTAGTTTGAGTTTTCTTTGTTCTTGTTTTACGCTTAGCCATAAATTACTCTTGTGTGATTTCCGCTACACTAAAACCTATATCAGTGATTCCTTCTAGATTTGTAACGCCTTCTACTTGACCGTTATTGCGGAGGGCATGCTTAATACTTACGGTATAAATTCCTTCTTCTATAAAAGACACCTGCTCTTTGTACCAAAGTTTATTATCTTTAATACTGCTAATGCCATTTCCCAGCCATGTCCCGTCTGGATTAGCCATTTTATATTCTAAAGTATCAGTTACTATTTTTCCGTGTGGAAAATTCATTGCTATAATTAAAAAAATATTATTGTATTTATAGTCGTTTGTATTGCGAAGATTCACAAATAAATTATAGGTTTTTAAACTGTCTAATTGTGGTAAGTCAAACTCAATAACTTCCTCTTTATTCCAAACCCCAGACAATGATTTGTTTTTGCTAAAAGGGATATTAGGTTCACAAGATATTATTAAAAAGAGCATAAAAGAAAGGAAAAAAACTTTAGGCATTCTTTTTTGATTTTCTATTTTGATTAGGAGACTGGTTGCGGTTTTTACTTTTATTTTTTCGTCTTTGATTGTTTTTCGACTTAGGTTTATCAAAACGAGTTAAACTATCTTGACCAACCACATTTTCAAATATTTTGCTTTCAGAAACATGTTCTACTTCTTCAAAATCTTCTAGGCAAGAAACCTTTTCTCCTTTTTTATTTAATGCAATAATTTCGTTTGCTTTATCAACACTAATTTGATGCCAATTCATTCCCTGTTTCTCATAGCCATACCAAAGTATTCTTTTAAATATGTCAGTTTTTTGACAAACAGCAGTTCCTTTTTCGGTAATTAATTTAATATCATTTTTTGGAATATCTTTTAAAGCATCTAAGTAAGTATCTAATTCATAGTTAAGGCAGCATTTTAATTTACCACATTGTCCAGCTAATTTTTGTGGGTTTAAAGAAAGTTGTTGGTAACGAGCTGCAGAAGTTTTAACCGATCTAAAATCTGTTAGCCAAGTAGAACAACATAATTCGCGGCCACAAGAGCCAATCCCTCCAAGTCTGGCTGCTTCATGCCTAAATCCAACTTGTTTCATTTCTACACGAGTACTAAATGCACTTGAAAAATCCCTAATTAATTGCCTAAAGTCTACGCGTTCTTCAGCAGTATAATAAAAAGTTGTTTTTGATCCATCTCCTTGGTACTCTATGTCAGAAATTTTCATTTTTAACCCCAAATGAATTGCAATTTCACGAGAGCGTTTTTGTATTTCGGGCTCTTTAGCTCTTGCAGTTTGCCAAATATCAATATCTTTTTGAGTAGCTTTTCTATATATTTTAGGAAGTTCTTCAACTTTTTCAGGTTGTTTTTTCTTTTTCATTTGCACTTTTACCAATTCTCCAGTAAGGGTAACAATTCCAATATCATGACCAGACATTGCTTCGGTAGCTACGACGTCGCCCATGGAAAGAGATAATTTTTCGGAATTTTTATAAAAATGTTTTCTTCCGTTTTTAAAACGGATTTCTACTCCAATAAATGGTTTTTGGTCTCCGGGAAGTGCCATATTTGATAACCAATCGAAAACCGTTAATTTATTACAGCCATCAGATCCGCAAGTACCATTGTTCTTACATCCTTTTGGTTGTCCATCAACTCCAGAACTACAGCTTGTACAGCCCATAAATTATATATAAAGCTCTTTCAATAATAAAGAGACGTGGGTTAAATTTATAAAACCTGTTATGGATTTTATATAAGGAGTAAAGATATTAATTCTAAACAAACCAACTGAAAGTATTTTAGTTTTTCTTATTTTCCTTTTGTACTGCTAATAAAGAAATAGTACCTTAGCCTACTAACATTTTCAATAAAAAGACGGAACAATGAGCAATGAAAAAGAAGCAAAGTTAAAGGCATTAAAGCTAACTTTAGATAAATTAGATAAAATATATGGTAAGGGTACCGTTATGAAAATGGGTGATGCAGCTGTTGAAGATATGGAAGTAATTCCAACAGGATCTTTAGGAATGGATGTCGCCTTAGGGGTTGGAGGATATCCTAGAGGTCGAGTTGTAGAAATTTATGGTCCAGAATCTTCAGGTAAAACAACGCTAACATTACATGCAATAGCCGAAGCACAAAAAAATGGAGGAATTGCAGCTTTTATAGATGCTGAACATGCTTTTGATAGATATTATGCAGAAAACTTAGGTATTGATATAGAAAATTTAATAATTTCTCAACCAGACAATGGAGAGCAAGCACTAGAAATAGCAGACAACTTGATTCGAAGTGGTGCAATTGATATTATTGTAATAGATTCTGTTGCAGCATTAACACCAAAAAGTGAGATTGAAGGTGAAATGGGAGATTCTAAAATGGGACTTCATGCTCGTTTAATGTCTCAGGCATTGCGTAAACTTACAGGATCTATAAGTAAAACAAAATGTACTGTAATATTTATCAATCAATTACGTGAAAAAATCGGGGTGATGTTTGGAAACCCTGAAACTACTACGGGCGGTAATGCTTTAAAGTTTTATGCATCTGTTAGAGTAGATATCCGTAGATCTACTCAAATTAAAAACACCAATGGCGAAGTTTTAGGAAATAAAACAAGAGTAAAAATTGTTAAAAATAAAGTTGCTCCACCATTTAAAATGGTTGAATTTGATATCGTTTATGGTAAAGGAATTTCAAAAGTAGGTGAAGTAATTGACCTTGGAGTGGATTTTGAAATCATTAAAAAAAGCGGATCTTGGTTTAGTTATGATGATACCAAGTTAGGACAAGGAAGAGAAGCAGTAAAAACGTTGCTGTTAGACAATCCAGAATTAATGGACGAACTTGAACAAAAAATAAAAGACGCCATTATTGAAAACAAATCATAGTCCATTCTCCCTACGCAACCTATTTGTGTATTAGGCATCTACCCATTGTAGAAATCTTTATTATTATGGTTGCTTATTTATTTTTTTATAAGTTAAATCAACAATTTAATAATTATATAAGAGACTACGTTTGACATTAGAAGAGCTCATATTAAATTGTAAGAATCAGGATTTAAAAGCCCAGGAAGAATTATACAAGAAGTTTTCCGGTATATTATTTTCTGTTTGCTTAAAATATTCTCCAAACTATCATGAAGCGGAGGATAATTTACAAGATGCATTTATTACAATTTTTAATCGTATTGAGCAATTCAAAGGGAAAGGTTCTTTTGAAGGGTGGATGAAACGGGTTACCGTTAATACGGTTCTTCAAAAATATCGCAAGCAACGAGTATTTAATCTGTCTAATGAAGAACAGCTTGAAGAAGAAGCTGTAATTGAAATTGAAGACAATGTAGTTCCGTTGGATTTTTTGTTGAAAATAGTTCAGGAATTACCGGATAGATATCGATTGGTATTTACGATGTATGTGTTAGATGATTATGCGCACAAAGAAATTTCGAAAATAGTTGGAATTTCTGTTGGGACCTCAAAATCTAACTTGGCAAGAGCTAGAGGAATATTAAAAGTAAAAGTTGAAGATTATTATAAGATCAATAAATTAAAATAATAATAAGCCCTTTTAGGGATTAATGAAAAAAAATAAAAACATAGACGAATTATTTAAGGAACGATTCAAAAATTTTGAAGCAAGTCCTTCTCCGGATGTTTGGAATAAAATACAGATAAAACTAAAAGAGAAAGATGATCGAAAAGTAATTCCTATTTGGTTTAAACTAGGAGGTATTGCTGCTTTATTTGCACTATTATTTACCATAGGAAACGCTATATTAAATGTTCCCTTAAACAAAATAAACGACTCTATAGTTAATGAAAACTCTATTGAAATTAATACAGAAAAAGCAAACAATACAATAGTAAATCATAATGTTATCCAAAATGACATTGTTTTAACTGAAGATAATAATGAAGTAAAAAGCACTAAGAAGTTACTCATTAAAAAAGCTTCGAATTCCACTAATAATAGCAATGGAGTTAATCGTTCTGAAACTAAAGTAGCTTCCAATAATAAAAAACAAAGAGTTTCCAGAAAACACTCAAAGCAAGATCTAATTCAAAGTTCAGAACTCATTATTAAGAATCAAGAATCAGTAGCTAATGAAACTACTAATTTAATAGATAAAAGAGAGAATCAACTTATAAATAAAGATGTTGAAATTGATAAGAATATTGAAGTTGTGGCTGTAAATAAAATCACAAAAGATACACCTGAAAACCCTTCAAGCACTGAAAAGAAAGAACTTGTTAAGGAAGAAAACAAAAAATCTATTTTCGATGCAATAAAAGAAACCTCAGAAGAGGAAGTAGTTATCGCAAAATTAGATAATACACCAGACAATCGCTGGGAGGTTACACCAAATGTAGCTCCTGTATATTACAATAGCCTAACTGAAGGGTCTTCTATAGATCCATCTTTTTCGGATAATCCAAAAAACGGAGACTTAAATATAGCTTATGGCGTAAAAGTAAGTTATAATTTAAATAAAAGATTAAGTATGCGTTCTGGACTTAGTAATGTAAATTTAAGTTACTCAACGACGGGATTGGATATTGGGACCGGTCCTGTATCCGCTTCTACAGCCAGTATTGAGTATTCCAGTAGAAACAACGTTACTATTGTGGTAGATAAAGGAGCATTGGTAAATCAAAATCCAGACGAAACTTTTGGGAATGTCACTCCAAAATCAACCAATGGAGAACCCTTATTAAATCAAAAAATAAGTTATTACGAAATGCCTCTAGAATTAAATTATACATTAATTAATAAAAATTTTGGAATTAGTGTAATTGGTGGTTTTAGTGCTTTATTATTAGGAAATAATGAGGTTTCTATTGAAGCGGGTGATTTTAATGAAGTCCTCGGTGAGGCTAGTAATTTATCATCTCTTAGCTTTACAACTAATGTCGGATTAGGCTTGAATTATAGTTTATCTAAAAAGTTAATGTTTAATATTGAACCTATGTTTAAGTACCAACTCAATCCTTATACAGATTCATCTGTTAACTTTAAACCTTATTATTTAGGTATTTATAGTGGTTTGAGTTTCAAGTTTTAGTTTAGATTAAGTTAGTTTGGGGTTTGTGATTTCACAAACTTGTTAGAGAAAACCATCTTACGCCATAAGATGGTTTTTTCTTAAATTAAAAAGAAGGATTTTCTAACTCTTCTAATATGATAGCACGGGTTTTTTTATTTAGTTCTTTCTTCATTTCTATTGAATAGTTACTTGTTGATATTAATGGATGAAGCATCACTCTCATTTTTCCAGGACCCCCACTAAAAAAAGTATAAGAAAATAATTTTTTATTATCATGAAAAGTCACGGGAGCTATTGGAATTTTATGTTCAATAGCTAGACGAAAAGCACCATCTTTAAAATCATCTAAAATAATACTTTCATCAGACGGAACTCCTCCTTCGGGAAAGATACAGATACTATAACCTAGATTTATTTTTTGTTGGGCACTGTTAAAAACAGCTCGTCTACTTTGGGAGTTGTTTCTGTCAACTAAAATACAAGTCCGTTTATAAATAAAACCAAATAAAGGTATTTTACTTAGTTCTTTTTTTCCAACAAATACAACAGGATCTTTTGTGATAAAAAGCATTAGCATTATATCAATCATAGACGTATGATTAGCAACAATCATGTAACTTTCTCCCTTTTTAAACTTAACTCCTTTTTTTATAATTGGTATAAACCCCATCCCAAATAAAATGATATAGGCCCAAAAACGTGCTAATTTAAAAAAAACAGGATACCATTCTTTTCTCAAAATACTAATAAATAGAAAAGGGAACAATACAACAATACTTACAAGCATTAGTATGTAGTACCAAATACGGTAGAGAAGTATTGCTATATTTTTTAAAATTTTCAGCACTTGCCAAAAATAGCAAATTGAAGATAATCAAAAGGTTAAAAAATTTTATCTTTGTAAAAATTATAATAATAACTTTTTTTTGAATACACTAAAAATTGATCAACACTAATTCATTTTAATAAATAATTAGGGTGTTTAAAAACAATTAAAAGATTCCTGCTTAGACAGGATATAAATATGTCAAGAATATTAACAGGAATACAAAGTACAGGAACACCACATTTAGGTAATCTTTTAGGTGCAATTTTGCCAGCTATTGAAATGGCGAATAATCCAAAAAATGAATCCTTTTTATTTATTGCTGATTTACATTCATTAACTCAAATTAAAGATGCAAGCACATTACGCGATAATACCTATAGTACAGCAGCAGCTTGGCTGGCATTTGGTTTGGATTTAGACAGAACTGTTTTCTACCGTCAAAGTGATGTACCTCAAGTATCAGAACTTTCTTGGTATTTAAGTTGTTTTTTTCCTTATCAAAGGTTAACTCTTGCGCATTCTTTTAAAGACAAGACAGATCGATTGGAAGATGTGAATGCTGGACTGTTTTCGTATCCAATGTTAATGGCAGCCGATATATTATTATACGACGCACATATAGTTCCGGTTGGGAAAGATCAATTGCAGCATATAGAGATGACTCGCGATGTTGCCGCTCGTTTTCATAGTAAAATGGGAGAGACTTTTGTGATGCCAGAAGCAAAAGTACAAGAAAACACAATGTTGATTCCTGGTACGGATGGAGTAAAAATGAGCAAGTCTAAAAATAACATTATCAATATATTTTTAGATGATAAAAAGCTTCGCAAACAAATAATGGGAATACAGACAGACAGTATTTCTATGGAAGAATCTAAAAGTCCTGATGCGTGTAATGTTTTTAACTTATATAAATTAGTAGCCTCTGAAGGTCAAATAAAAGTAATGAGAGCTAATTATGAGGGTGGTAATTATGGGTATGGTCATGCCAAGCAAGCTTTATATGAATTGATTATCAATAAATTTTCTAAAGAAAGAGGAAGGTATAATTACTTTATGAAAAATTTGGATGAAGTTGACAAAGCTCTAGCAGTTGGAGCTAAAAAAGCTACTGCAGTTGCTAATGAGGTTTTAAGGAGAGTAAGAAAAAAATTGGGCTATTAATCGCTATATCAACTCAAAGAGTTTCCCAGGTAAAGGACGAATGATTTCTTTTAATTCCATATCAAGTAAAATTGAAGCTAATTTATAAGTGGGCATAGAACAATTTAGCGCAATATTATCAAGATCGTCTTTAGTTATTACTTTTAAATAATTAAAAACTACTTTTTCTTCTTCAGAAAGTTCAATAAATAATTGAGTTTGCAGAAGTTTTCTGTTTTTCTCCTCTAGTTCCCAGCCCAACATATATATTAAATCGGCAGCACTTGTAATTACATTAGCTTGTTGAGACTTTATTAAGTTATTGCAACCCTGACTTTGTAAATCTGTAGCTCTTCCGGGTAAAGCAAAAACATCTCTATTATAGGAATTAGCAATATCTGCCGTTACCAAACTTCCTCCTTTAAAAGCAGATTCAATAACAATCGTTGCTTGTGAAATTCCAGCAATGATTCTATTTCGTTTTAAAAAATTACTTTTATCAAACGCATCACTGCTCCAAAACTCAGAAATAAAGCCACCATTATCCATTACATTATCCATATATTTTTTATGCATTTTTGGATAAATTAGATTCATTCCATGAGCTAAACAAGCAACCGTTTGTAAACCATTTTTAATAGCTGTTTTATGAGCAGTAATATCTACTCCATAAGCAAATCCTGAAACAATAACAGGATTAAGAGGAGTGAGCTCTTCAATTAATTTTTCACAAAAAACCTTTCCATAGCTTGTGATTTTACGAGTGCCAACAACACTAATTATTTTATTTTTCTGAAGATCAATATTGCCTTTTTGAAAATATAAAATGGGCCCATCAATGCAATGCTTTAATCTCTCGGGATATAAATTGTCTTGAAAATAAAGCCATTCCAATTTATTTTCTTCAATAAAACGTATTTCTTCATCTGCTTCATCCAACTGAATTTTTTTAGAAAGCTCTTTCAATTTGAAGCTTCCAACGCCATTTATCTTTAATAAATTGGATTTTTTTTCATTGAAAATTCCTTCGGCAGAACCCACTTTATGAATTAGTTTTTTAGCAGTAGCATCTCCAATATTAGGAACACGTTGCAAAGCTAACGTATAGCGTAATTCGTTTTTCGATAACATATTTGATATTTAAAAGGGGGAGGCCTTAAAAATAACGAATTTAAACTGTTAATAAAAATCTGTTATTAAAATTGAATAAAAATAAAAATCAACTATATTTGTTTGAATGCAAATAACCACTTACATAAATGATTTACTTTACCGTTATGAATGTGTAATCATTCCTGGATTTGGAGCGTTATTAACTCATTATCAGTCCGCTAAAATTGATAGTGAAAACCAAACTTTTTATCCTCCTTCAAAAACCTTATCGTTTAACAGACAATTACAAACTAATGATGGTTTATTAGCAAATTATATTGCTTCGGTTGAAAAATGTAGTTATGAAACTTCACTTCAGAAGTTAAGAAATTATACAGGAAAATTGTCATTACAATTATCTGAAAGAGAAGTAGTATCCCTTAGTAATATTGGAGATTTTTATTTAAATACAGAAAATTCAGTACAGTTTACACCTTCTTCGAAACAAAATTTTAGCACAGCATCATTTGGGTTAACATCATTTGTATCTCCTAAAGTAACTCGAGAAGTTGATAAGGAAACAGTGGAGGCTTTAGAAGAAAAAGTTCCAATATACATCACTCCAGAAGTAGGTGCTAAGAATTCTTATTTAAAATATGCAGCAATCGCTTTAGTTGCTATTTCAATTGCAGGATTTACTGGGATGAAATTATATGAAGGAGAAGTACAAAAATATAATTTTGCTGAAAAACAAAAAGCAAACTCAATTGTAGAAAATCAAATTCAAGAAGCTACTTTTAGTTTTGAAAATCCGTTGCCAATTTTAAATATTACTTTTAAAAAGCAAACTGGTAAATATCACATTATCGCTGGTGCATTTAGAGTTGAATCAAATGCAGATAAAAAAATCCAACAACTTCGTGAGAAAGGATTTACTCCTGCACTTATTGGGGTTAATAAATATGGCTTACATCAAGTAGCATATGAGAGTTTTCAAGAACGATTAGATGCGCTAAAGAATCTTAGAAAGATTAAAAATACTCAAAATCCAGATGCCTGGTTATTAGTAAAAGAAATAGAAAAATAATTCTTCTCTATTAAAGATATCTTGTTCCTGAGATAACTTTGTACATTTGCAAAAAATAAATACTATGACTTCAAGAACACCAAGCGAATCGTATACCGTAGTAACCGATTTGGTTTTACCTAGTGAAACCAATCCAGTTGGAAATATGTTTGGTGGTGAGTTATTAGCTCGTATGGACAGAGCGGCAAGTATAGCCGCAAGAAGGCATTGTAGAAGAATTGTAACAACAGTATCTGTTAATCATGTTGCTTTTAGTAAAATGATACCTTTAGGAAGTGTTGTTACTATTGAGGCAAAAGTATCTAGAGCCTTTAAAAGTTCTATGGAAGTAGTAATGGATATTTGGATAGAAGACCGTGAAAGCGGTATGAGAAACAAATCCAATGAAGGAATTTATACTTTTGTTGCAGTAGATGAATCTGGTCAACCAGTTCCAGTTCCCCTTATAACTCCTGAAAGCGATCTTGAAAAAGAACGTTTTAAAGCTGCCTTAAGAAGACGTCAATTAAGTTTGGTAATTGCCGGAAAAATGAAGCCAGCTGAAGCCACTGAATTAATAGCATTATTCAAATAATTTCATTTTAAAAATTTAGAATTAAAAAATAGTATCATTAAATTTAGACATGACTAAAAATAAAATTAATTAAAAATAATGTTCGAACAATTAGTAGAATTCGCAAAAATAAACCCAATTTTATCTGCTTTTTATGCTTCGGTATTTACCTGGGGCTTAACTGCTTTAGGAGCTTCACTGGTTTTCTTTTTCAAAAAGGCAAATCGAGCAGTTTTAGATGGTATGTTAGGCTTTACTGGAGGAGTAATGGTAGCGGCAAGTTTTTGGAGTTTATTGGCTCCTGCAATTGAAAACAGTGAAGGAGAAGGCTTTGTAAAAGTGCTTCCAGCAGCAATCGGATTTGGACTTGGAGCTTTGACTTTATTTGGTATGGATAAATTAATGCCACATTTACACATTAACTTTAAAAAAGAAGAAGCAGAGGGGATAAAGACAGATTGGCATAAAACCACTTTATTAGTTTTAGCAATTACACTTCATAATATACCAGAAGGATTAGCTATTGGTGTTCTTTTTGGTGCTGCATCAACTTTGGGTGGATTTGAACAGACTGAAATGATAATTGCTGCTATTACTTTAGCAATAGGAATAGGTATTCAAAATTTTCCAGAAGGATTTGCAGTTTCTATGCCTTTAAGAAGACAAGGTGTTTCTCGTTTTAAAAGTTTTTGGTATGGACAACTATCTGCGGTTGTAGAACCCATTGCAGCAGTTGTAGGAGCAGTAGCTGTTGCTTTTTTTACTCCAATTTTACCTTATGCATTAGCTTTTGCAGCAGGTGCAATGATTTTTGTTGTTGTTGAAGAAGTGATTCCAGAAACCCAAAGAGATAAGTACACCGATGTCGCAACCTTAGGTTTTATTGGAGGTTTTATAGTCATGATGTCTTTAGATGTTGGTTTAGGGTAAAATAGTCTACCATACTATTTAACTATAGTTGATTTACAATAGTTATTATGAAATTAAGTTCTATTTATCATCTATTTTTTTCCAGCTTTAAAAGATCATCCAGGTACTAAAAAAAGGTGTTATAACCGCTAAATAAGTTTAGTGGCAAGCACAATCATTTTTACCACATTTGGTGTTTTCCCCATCCATGGTTGTGCTCTTCTTTTGTCTCCCCTCAAAAATTGGATTCCAAACAAATTTTTTAACTAGAAATCCTGTTGCTAATGAGAATGTAAGTATGACTAATATATGTTGCATTATTTAAGTATTTGATAAGCAGCTAAAGCAACAATATATGCTAAAGCAGTCATTGATAATAATTGCCATAATGGCCATTTCCATGAATTTGTTTCTCGTTTTACGATAGCTAAGGTACTCATACATTGCATCGCAAAAGCATAAAATAATAAAAGAGAAATACCACTCGCTAAATTAAATAAGGGCGTTCCATTAGATGGGTTGATTTCAGCAGCCATTCTTTCTTTTATAGTTTCTACTTCATCATTTCCAACACTATACATGGTAGCAAGAGTTCCAATAAACACTTCTCTTGCAGCAAATGAACTTATTAGGGCAATACCTATTTTCCAATCGTAACCTAGAGGTCTTACCGCAGGCTCTATAAATTTACCAACTATACCTATATATGAATTCTCTAATTTAAAAGATGATAATTTAATAGCTAGCTCCTCTTGTGATAAATTTTGTTGTTCGGTTTGTTGTAAAACAATTTCTTCAGCTTGATTGAAATCTCCAGGACCATAAGAACCCATAACCCAAAGAATTATTGAAATAGCTAAGATTATTTTACCAGCTCCAAATACAAATAATTTCGTTTTTTCTAATACGGTAATCCCCACATTTTTCAATAAGGGTAGCTTGTAATTTGGCATTTCAATCACAAAAAAAGACTTGCTTTTTACATGTAAATATTTGTCTAAGGTATAAGCTGCAATAATTGCAGCAGCAAAACCTAAACCATATAAAATTAAAAGCGTCAACCCTTGTAAACTAATAATTCCCAATACTCGACCTTCTGGAATAACCAATGAAATGATTATTAAATAAACAGGTAATCTAGCTGCACAAGTTATAAATGGAGTTACTAAAATTGTAATAAGACGTTCTTTCCAATTTTCAATATTTCTAGTAGCCATAATTGCAGGAATTGCACAAGCAGTACCAGAAACTAATGGCACAACACTTTTTCCGCTTAATCCAAAACGACGCATAATTCTGTCCATTAAAAAGACCACACGACTCATATAACCGCTTTCTTCTAAAATGGAAATAAATAAAAATAAAAATGCAATTTGTGGTATAAAAATTACAATCCCACCAAGTCCAGGTATGATTCCTTCTGTAATTAAATTTGAAAAAACACCAGGAGGTAAATTAATTTTTAACCATTCACTTAACAATGTAAATGAATTATCAATAAAGTCCATTGGATAGGTGCTCCAATCGAATATGGCTTGAAATATCAATAATAAAATAGAAAAGAAAATAACATAACCCCAAAACTTATGAGTTAATATTTTATCTAACCTACTTCTTAAATCTTTTGCATTTTTTGAATCAATTGATAAGGTCTCTTTTAGGGTGTCATTGATAAATTGATAACGGGCAATGGTTTCTTTTTGCTGTAATCGTTTTAGATTAGTTATAGATTCTGTTTGAAAGGGTTGGATTCCATTTATTTTCTTTCTATTTAACTTTCCAAAATTAACATCCTGGGTAACCACCAACCATAATTTATATAAATCTTGATTTGGGAAAGTTTTTTGAAGGCGTTCAAAATATTCGGGAGCGATTTTAGATGAATTTATACAAGGTGTTAAAGAGAGCGAATTGTAATTTGAAATTAAACTCTTCAAGGTTTCAATTCCAGTTTTTTTTCTGGAACTTAGTAAAACAATTTTAGTTCCTAATTTTTCTTCTAGTTCTTTAATATTAAGTGAAATGGCTTTACGTTTCATTCTGTCAGCCATATTAATTGCTAAAATGGTTGGAATTCCAAGATCTTTTATTTGTGTAAATAAAAGTAAGTTTCTTTTTAAGTTTTCAATATCTGCTATAACGACAGCCACATCGGGATAATCTTTATCTTTTTTATTAAGTAGTAATTCTATAACTACATTTTCATCTAAGGAAGAAGCATTTAAACTATAAGTCCCCGGGAGATCAATAATGTGGGCTTTTAGGTTTCTTTCAAGCTGGCAGGTTCCTTGTTTTTTTTCAACCGTAATTCCCGGATAATTTCCAACTTTTTGATTAAGTCCAGTTAGGATATTAAACACAGAGCTCTTTCCTGTATTTGGATTACCAATAAGTGCAACATTTATTTGTTTAGCCATTGATAAGTTCAATTTCAATCTTGCAAGCCATTTCCTTTCTGATAGCTAAATGACTGCCATTAATAGTAAGATATAATGGGTCTTTAAAAGGAGCTTCTTGTAGTAAAGTCACTTCATTACCAGGAAGGCATCCCATTTCTAACAATTTTAAGGGGATTACATCTACAGAGAAGTCTTTTATAACGGCCCGTTGCCCAATTTTTAAAGACGCAATAGAAAGCATTTTTTTATTTAGATTCATTTTAAACAACAAATGTAAACTAACAGATTGACATGGAAAAACGTTGTTTAATAAAAGATTTAATACTTCTAATGATAGGCGTGTTAATTTTCTCTTTTCAATATTTCGATATCTTTTAGAAGTTGTTCGATATCTAAATCATCAGTTCCATCATAAAAACCTCGAATTCTTTTTTTCTTGTCTACTAAAATAAAGTTTTCAGTATGTATCATATCATATTGATCACCATTACCATCGGTTTTAACTGCGAGATATGATTTTCTTGCAAGTTTATAAATTTCTTTTTTTTCTCCAGTAACAAGATTCCATTTTGTATCATCTACTCCTTTTTTAAGAGCGTATTTTTTTAATTGAGCAACCGAATCGATTTCTGGCGTAACCGAATGTGACAACAACATGATTGTAGAATCGTTTTTCAATTTGTTTTGGACTTCAAGCATATTATCTGTCATTATGGGACAAATAGTTTGACAGGTGGTAAAAAAGAAATCTGCTACATATATTTTATTTTTATAATCTTCTTGAGTAATGGTTTTGCCGTTTTGATTAATCAATGAAAAGTCAGAAATTATATGATATTTTTTTACATGTTGTATGGTACTATCTACGAGTTCAGCATTCACTTTCGCTGGTTGAAATATCGGTAAAACCTCATTAGGTTTTAAAACTTGATATATGATTGAAATAATTATAATGGAAAGAATTAATAGTACAAGCCCAAAAATTTTATACTTGGAAAAAAATAAAAGCATACTTTAAAAGTCTTTTTTTTAAAAAACAAAGTTAGGAGACTTTTATCAAATTACAAGTAAAATTTGGTCCCAAATGTTTTAAAAAATATCATTATTAGTGACTTTACAAAATAATTATTGTTTTTTCATTTTAAAACAAATTACAGAATCAAACTTAAATAGTTAATTAAAAGGTAATAAACGTAAGGTAAAAGAGATTTATAATATAAATTATCTATTTTTGCACCCTAATTTTATAGACTATGAGTCCATTTGCTGTTAAAGCACTACAATTGCTTCTAAGCCTTTCTTTACTAATTGTCCTTCACGAATTGGGGCATTTTATACCTGCCAAATTATTTAAAACTCGGGTAGAGAAGTTTTACCTTTTTTTTGATATAAAGTTCTCTTTATTTAAAAAGAAAATAGGAGAAACTGTTTATGGTATTGGTTGGTTACCACTTGGAGGATATGTGAAAATATCTGGAATGATTGATGAGAGTATGGACAAAGAGCAAATGGCCTTGCCCCCTCAACCTTGGGAATTTAGATCCAAACCAACATGGCAACGATTAATTATTATGTTAGGTGGTGTAACTGTTAATATTATTGTTGGGTTTGTAATATATATATGCATTTTTTTCTTTGTTGGTCAAAAAATTGTTACCAATGATGAATTGCCAAATGGTTTTGCTGTTTCTCAAACATTTAAAGACCTAGGTTTTAAAAATGGGGATAAAGTTTTAAAGCTCAATGGGGAAGATTTTGAAAATTTAAATAACTTAAACCGTTACTTATTCTTAAGAGATGTTAATTCATTGACCGTAAAGCACAGCGATGGGAATACGGAAACAATTTCGATTCCGGAGGAAGTTGGTATGACTATGTTTAAAGCAGGTGAATTAAGACCTTTTCAGCCTGTAAGAAGTAATGTTTTAGACACTATTATTCCAAATTATCCTGCTGAAAAAGCTGGATTATTAAAAGGAGATAAAATTGTATCAGTTAACGGAGTAACAACGCTTAATTGGGCAAGTTTATCAGAAAACATAAAAGCAAATCCTAGTACGGAAGTTACTTTAACTATTGATAGAGACGGGGGCTTAGAAACAATTAAAGTTACTCCTAGGGAAGATGGTACCATTGGAATTAATAATTTCGGTTTAGAGTATGAAAATGCATACAAACAAGTAAAATATGGCTTTATTGAAAGCTTAGGAGGAGGAATCAACTATGGATATAATGTTTTAACAGACTATGTAAAACAATTTAAATATGTATTTACATCTGAGGGAGCTACACAAGTAGGTGGGTTTGGAGCAATTGCTAATTTATTTCCTGGTACATGGAATTGGATTTCTTTCTGGCATACCACTGCTTTAATTTCAATTATTTTAGCATTTATGAATATTCTGCCAATACCAGCATTAGACGGTGGACATGTAGTATTTTTATTGTATGAGATGGCTACGGGACGTAAGCCTAATGAAAAGGTAATGGAGTATGCACAGATGGTAGGATTTATATTATTAATTGCATTGGTATTATTCGCAAATGGGAATGATGTTTATAGATGGTTATTTAAATAATAAAAAAATAAAAATTGTTTGCTGCACATAAAAAATAAATTATATTTGCACCCGCCTACAAAACTAATAAGGTTTTCAAAGGCAAAATTTAAGTTCTTATAATAACGTTTACTACCATAAATTCCTCTTTAGCTCAGCTGGTTAGAGCACCTGACTGTTAATCAGGGTGTCCTTGGTTCGAGTCCAAGAAGAGGAGCCATATTAGACAGGAGGTCATTTTTGACCTCCTTTTTATTTTTATCACTTTTTAAAACCTTGCTGGCCAACATAATAAACTTGATCTCTGGAGTGAAAATGTGGTTGCAACTCTCAAAATCGAAATTTTCGAGTTTTTCCTCAAAGATGCAACAAAGAATCTTCTTTTTGGTATTCACATCGGCCGGAAACCATTAACTTGCTCACTTAAATGCAAGTATAAAAATGATGCGATTAAAAGGTTGCCTAAAATTAGTGTTTACTCTTATAGTTGGCTTGGCTTATGGTGTGGGTTTCGGACAGCAAGACAGCTCCCAAATACCGACTATACTTATTACATATGTTTCCAATTCCGGCAACACGGAAAAGTTGGCCAAATCGGTATACAAGGGCGCGACGGAAAACAACAGCGTTCATGTGGTCCTTAAGTCTGTATCGGAGACCACCAATGAGGATGTAATTTTAGCAGATGCCATTATCTTAGGATCACCAGTTTACAATGCCAATCCGGCTCCGGAGCTATTAACGTTTATTCAGGGCTGGCCTTTCGAAAAAACACCCCTACAGGATAAAATTGGAGCGGTTTTTGTAACCGCAGGAGGCATTTCTTCAGGAGAAGAACTGGTTCAAAACGCGCTGCAAAATGCCATGCTCATATTTGGCATGGTGGTGGTTGGTGGCGGGGAATGGACTACTCCTTTTGGAGCTTCCGCCATTAATGAAGAATTGAAGGGTTACCCGGAAAGGGATGATCTGTTTTCAAAAAAGGGCGAGCAGCTCGGCAGGCGCCTACGAGACGCGGTATTGCGGTGGAATGCGAAGTGATATTTGGTATTTAAGACAACAATGAAATCTTTAAGAATTTCAATCCTATTATTCACATTACTAAATATGCTTCTCTTCTTTTTCACAAGACAAAAAAGTGTTAATTAACCCTTTTATAGTAGTCTATATAAAACGGGCATCGCAACGATTTGGTTTGCTGTGAAATTTTTAAGAACGAAACTGTTTAGTCCTTTGATAATTCCAATCCTACCGAGGATAAGAATTGGCAATATATCAATTAAACGATTCCATTTGCAATGATTGATTAATGCATAATCACATTTTTTATTCAGCGGAGATAATGGAGTGCTATTAGTCAAATTAGCATTTTCAGTCCACCATCCAGCAGTATATTTCCATACATCCAATACAGTTTTCTCATCTTTACAATAAAAATAATTGAAAAGAAAAACGCCATTTGTATTTTTATCTACTTCTGCTATTTTCATTTTATTTTGCGCTTTAGTTTTAAAAAAACGCTCAGTATTAGCTCTTAAATAGTCTTCAATTTCTATTAATTTTTTATTGTTTTCTATCACATCAAGATTGTCTATAGATTCTGATTGGATAAGGATTACAATATCAAATTTTGCGGGTTGGATTTCAATATTTTTTTCTTTAATTAATTGAAGTCCTTCTTTACTCCCAGGAGGGATTATAAAACCGGAAAATAAATCAGCTCTCTGTACGCCTTCTATATCCGTAAGTAAAGAAATTTTATCTTTTAATTCACACTCTAATTTTCTTTTATGACTTGATTTTTTAAAGAGGTGTTGTGGTTCAATTTCAGCTGCAATAAAAATATATCCAAAGGAATTTGGGGAGGATAACATTCCTTGTTCTTCAATGTTTTCTGCTAAAGTGGGATTGATTATTTTCATTTTTTTTTAAAGATATTTCCCTTGCTGATAAGAAAAACAAACAGCAATGAAATAATAAATGAAAACAGATAGGCAAAACCCTCTTTTTGAGAGTTTATTCCAATATGATTTAAAATAAAATTTATGAAAAGATAACGCAACATTATTATTTTCTTGAAGCTTTAATTTTTTTGGTCTCTTGAAGCGTTATTCTTAATCCCAGCCAGGCCGGTATTAGAGGTAATGCAGCAGTTGCTACCCCCGCAGTATATTGCCATTCCCCATAAATTATAAATGGAAAAATAAAATGCGTCAATTCTGCTACTGTCATTGCAAAATAAAAGAAGGACAGAAAATAATAACCCAATGGCCATTTTTTTAGGATTAATATGGCTCCAGCAATCCACATGATTGGACCAAAAAAGGCTGCAAAGGTCAAAAAATCTCTTTGTGTAACAGAACTGCCTCCCAATTGTGAAGCCACCTGTTCAAACCCAAAAATATATTCCTCGTAAACGTGAACAATAAAAAAGATGACAGCAAGTAAATAATAGATGATGACTTTTGAAGTATCGAAATGCGTTTTATAACTCGTTTTCAAATACAACAAAAATCCGCCTGCACCTGCTCCTCCAATAACAATTGGGCCGATTTTACCTAACAAAAAATAAGAGAAAATAGAAAGAAATATTATAAATACACCTGGAATTAAAATATCTTTGTTTTTCATTTATAAATAATTATATGTGGTTATCATACATACTTATCGTAAATAAGTAGTGCTAAAGTAATTGATTTTTAATAATTTAAGGGATAATTAACCAAAATTGTAAAAAAACTAATTTTAACACCTATTCTTTTATTGATAATTTAAACTGTTTAACAGAAGAGAGCTACATACTTATAAAAACGCAAATGATAAATGGCTTTTAAGTGAAATAACTGCAATTTCTAACAATAAATGAAACTAAACCACAGGCACATCATCTTCTATAAGTTATGTTATAAAATACACTTTACCCAGAATGAAACAAGCTACTTCCTTCACAATTAAAGGAAGTTTACGGTCGTTAATTAAGTGTTATTGAGAATGGAGAAATGGATGTTGTCCAAGGCGAGTGGATCGTCAAAAGAAGAAATTGTGTTGCAGCTCCGAGTAATAGGGGGAGCATCTTATAAAAGTAAAACCGTTATACTGTTATAGTATAGCGGTTTTTGTTTGTCAAATAATATTTTGTAAATAAAACTTGACATTTTAAATAAAAGATTTATTTTTGTCAAATAAACTTTACAAATTATGAAAGAAGAAAGAAAAAAACATCTGCTAAACTTAGGATTATGGACGTGGTCATGGGTTGCTACTTTGGCAATTGCCACATTTGGACCAAAATTTATTTGGGATGACCATACCGTACTAACAACCTTTGCAATACTTACAAACCTTGTTAATGGTGTACTTATGATCTTGGCAAATAGAAAGTTATTTAACCATTATGATGAATTGGAGCGGAAGATTCATTTGGAGTCTTTAGCATTAACACTTGGGTTGACTGTTATAATAGGACTCACCTATTCGTTATTGGATCAAGTCAACCTAATACCGTTTGATGCAGAAATAGGAATTCTTGTTGGATTTGTTGGACTAACCTATATGATTACTTTATTGATTAATAGAAAAAGATATTCATGAAGAATCGGGTTAGAGAATTAAGAAAACTGAAAGGCCTAACGCAAGAACAATTAGCTGAAGTGATTGGAGTTTCGAGACAAACTATAAATGCTATTGAAAAGGAGAAGTTCGACCCAAGCTTACCCACAGCATTTAAAATGTCAAAACTATTTGATCTTCCTATTGAAGATTTCTTTCTTTTTAATGAAGTAGAATAGATTTTGTGCTGCAACTTTGAATAATAGGGGGAGCAGAACAACCCTTTATATCATTGATGTAGAGGGTTTTTGCTTTTATAGAGTTTTAGTGGACTCTCCCACTCAAACCAGTCTCGAAAGCCTCCTAAAAGGTTTCTACTTATCTGATAACAAACATCTCAAAGAACAATTTAAAACTACAAAAATTGGCAGACAATTGACAGATACTTATGTTCTTTTCGACTTTTAGCATTTTTCTCAACGGTCGTTGTACCAAGTCCTCTGAACTATTTTTTGCAAAAAACCACCCTAAATTAATAGAATGGCTTTATTTTATTTGTTTCTACTATAAGAATTTTTCTTATTTATTGTGAGAACCATCACAAAATCCATCAAGGTTTTGAGTGTTTCCACATCCACATTTAGGTTTGTCTGACATAATAATTATAATTTAGATTATAAATATATTATTAAAACTCTTTAGAATGAATATAGATTAAGCTTTAAACACTATTACTGGTTTAGTATTTAGGAATATTTTCTTTTTCATCTCACATAACATTATAAAGGTTAGCATTTATAAATAGTTGATTTTTCGTCATTTTCGACATTTTTTATCTTTTTTTAAGTGTTTTTTGTCTGTTTTTAGTCTTTTTTGATAGTTTTTGTTGTTTTTTTAAATATGCTATTAAAAATTAATAACCCAAGAAATGCTATAATTGAAAGCTGTAGCAAAGCTATTCTATATAAAGAAAGTAGTAGTTAGATTTAGATAGAAGGTATCTCTTCGGTTGCTAATTCAGCTAATCTAAAACTCTTAACTAAGTTAGGTATATAATTATTATATTTATAGCATATTTAAAATATACAACATGAAAAAATTATTATTAGTTTTAGCCTTAGGATTGGCATTTATCTCTTGTAATGAAAAAGAAAAAGAGAAGATCATAGCCGAATCAGAGGTAATAGACCCTTTGAGAAAGGTAATATATATTAAGAATAAAAACAGCGAGGGAAAAGAAATTGAATTAAAGTTTAGAGCCTCAGAGCTATATGAAGTTAGGAAGTTGCCAATACCTGATGAGGCTATGTTAAATAAAACAGCAAATTTAGCTTTTAAGTATGCTGATTATGGTGTAGATAACACATTTACTTATGAGTTTTTGAGCGGAATCAAAGACCCTATTTATTTAAACCCTAATGATGAAGGAGGAGGCATGAATATAGTTATAAAAGGGAAAGCTCTTAATATGTATGGTGTTCCTATATCAGTTACTACTGCTATTACATTTAATACTGAGGGAGATGTAATGAAATATGATGATGGCAGATTACGAATTACTACGACTAAGTATTAAACAATAGACAAACCAAGTAAAACTAAAGCCTCTTACATTCATTTTAGGTTTTTTTATATAGGTAAGTTCAAGTCAGTTTAATAATTATTAATTCCAAATTTTAGACTTTGGGTTTTATGTGGTAATTACAATTATTATTTTGTATTTAGTGATAGCTTTTGGTTATTTAATGTTACCCACTAAAGAGGATTAATAAAAAAGCACAATTTGCTTAATAGATTTTATATAATCTTCTTTACTATTATACAGACCATTTTTTTACCATTTATCACCTCCATATTTATTACCATAATGATTAAATAATGCATTTAAAATATTCATTAACACTACTAAGCTTTCTTTTTTTATCTTTTGCAAATGCACAATCTTTCTTGGCAAAGGTGATCGATCAAGAAACTCAAGAACCAATACCGTATGCAACAATAGAGACAGGATTGCACCAAGGAATGGTCTCTAATGAAGAAGGGGAATTTACATTCTTATTAGAAAATATTATACCAACACCAGATTCTATTTATATATCTTATATGGGATATGAAACAAAAGGCATTGTCTTTGAAGAAAACGATGGAATTACAATACCCTTAATTCCTAAGCTTTACGAGCTTAAGGAAGTGTTTTTAACTACAGAAGTACTTACCATTAAAGAGATTATTAAAAAAGTAAAAGACAGCTTAGATAAAAACTATGCATTTAATTTAACAAAAAAGAAAATTTTCTTTCGTCAATCTGAAATTAATAATATAAAAAAGATGGACTTTGGATTTAAAAAATCTACTATTGATGAGTTAAATAAGGAGCTCTTGGACAGTATTACAAAGCTCCTTCCAAAAAAATCATCTTACTATAGAGAAGTAGTTGCAGATTTATATGGAGATTACAATAATTACAAGCTCAATATTAATAAAGCCGCAGAATTGTACGATAAGAATAACGATATATCGCTTTCGGGAATAGAAAAAAAGTTAGAAGTTATATTTAATGAAAACATAAAAAAAGATTCTTATTTGAAAATAAAATCAGGGTTCTTTAGCACTAAAAAGCAAGTCGACTCTATCCTTCAAGAAAATGAAGAAGCAAAAGCAACCCTAGAAAAGAAAAAAAAAGAAGGTACTCTAGAATTTCAAGAACAAATAAGCAATCAAATAGCTAATTTATACGAGCAGTTATTTTTTCAAGAAGGCAGCATAATAGATGTGTTAGATAACTCAGGTAGGTATAATTTCACATTGGATAATTATACAGTAATTAATGAAATGGCTGTTTATATATTACAATTTACCCCTAAAGGCGGGAAAGACTTTAAAGGTACGATGTATGTAAATACTCAAGATTTTGCCATTGTACGTTTAGATTTTGAAAATGTAAAACCACTAAATAACTTTGCGCTTCTTGGAATTACCTATCGAAATAACATTTATAAAGGTAAAATGTTATTTGATAAAGATGAGAATGGAAGTTATAGTCCACGATTTTTAGAGCTATTGGATGGTAGTTATATGGGTTTCGATAGACCTGTGAAGGTGATAGAAAAAAACAAGAATGTAAGAGGTAGAAGAAAACAAAACGAACTTTTCTTAAAGTTACATATTCAAGGAAATCAATTACAAAAACAAGAGTTAGTTGTTTTTGAATCAGAAAATATAACGCAATCTTCCTTCGACCTTGTAGATGGAAAACAAATAATTAAAGCGACCTACTTATCTAAATACGATCCTATGTTTTGGAAAGACTACTCTATTATGGAACCCAATGAAGCTATAGAGTCTTTTAAAGTAGTTGAGTAAAAAAATCAATTCACTTTAAAACCATCTATAACTTTCTATTTTGACCTCCTTCAAATGGAAGCAAAAATATCTCATTGATAGACCCTTTTAGGCTTAGGGTAAAATCGATAAAAATTTAGCTCCTTTTAATGAACCCTCTTTACAATTAAATAATAATCATTTTCCAAAGATAAATACCCTTGGTCGTATAAATAAAAATAAACAGATCCTGTTTTTGTAGTATAGGTGCTGGTAAAATTTTCAAAATTAAATCCCAATCTGGATAGTTTTTCCTTTGTAGTTTTGGTTTTACCTTCTGGATTTAGAGATTCTAATATCCGATAGTTTTTTCGCAAACTATTATTAATATTCCTAATAAGGTTTTTGCTATCCTTGTTTAAAGCATTGTTATGAGTATTTCTGCAAGCATCACTGCAAAATTTCTTATCGGCCCTACCGATAATCTTATCACCGCATTCCGGACAAAGTTTTTTCATGCCTATAAAACTACCAATAATATTTTAGAATCTTTATTTTTTTTCTTTAAAATGAATTTTACAGGGCTTTTTTATTTGCTTAATTATAAGGCAATAAGCATTGTCTTATCTTAACATTTTATTAATTTCGCAGCTATCTTGAAGATGATAAATTTTATATTGAAAAATATTACATAATGAGCAGAGCATTTAAAACATACCAAGGTCTAAACCTTCCAAAATTAGGAGAAGAAATACTCGAATTTTGGGAAAAAGAAAACGTCTTTGAAAAAAGTGTTTCTTCTCGCGAAGGAAAAACGCCTTATGTTTTTTTTGAAGGGCCTCCTTCTGCCAACGGCTTGCCAGGAGTACATCATGTGCTAGCTCGTACAATTAAAGATATTTTTCCTCGATATAAAACCATGAAAGGCTTCCAAGTAAAGCGAAAAGCAGGTTGGGATACTCATGGGCTTCCCATAGAATTAGGCGTGGAAAAAGAATTAGGAATTACTAAAGAAGATATTGGTAAAACTATTTCAGTGGAGGATTATAATGCGGCTTGTAGAAAAGCAGTAATGCGTTATACAGGTATTTGGAATGACCTAACTAAACGAATTGGTTATTGGGTAGATATGGAAGATCCATATGTAACCTATGAGCCAAAGTATATGGAAACAGTTTGGTGGTTATTAAAAGAAATATACAACAAAGGATTACTGTATAAAGGCTATACAATTCAACCATATTCACCAAAAGCAGGAACTGGATTAAGTTCTCACGAGTTAAATCAACCTGGCACCTATCAAGATGTAACCGATACAACTGTTGTTGCTAAATTTAAAGCAATTAAAGATACCTTGCCAGACTTTTTAAAAATTTTGGATGGGGATATCTACTTTTTAGCTTGGACCACTACCCCTTGGACCCTACCCTCCAATACGGCTTTAACAGTTGGTAAAAAAATTGACTATGTGTTAGTTAAAACTTTTAATCAATACACTTTTGAGGCATCACAAGTAATTTTAGCTAAAAATTTAGTTGAAAAACAATTTTCAGGTAAGTTTGAAAATGTAGCATTAGTACAAGATTTATTTTCCTATGAAAAAGGAGCTAAAAAAATTCCTTATATCATTCTTAAAGAATTTAAAGGAGTTGATATTTTAGAATCTCGCTACGAACAATTAATGCCGTTCACACTGCCTCATGACCAACCAGAAAATGCATTTAGAGTAATTCCTGGCGATTTTGTAACCATTGAAGACGGAACAGGAATTGTTCATACAGCTCCAACTTTTGGAGCAGATGATGCTATTGTTGCAAAACAAGTAGAACCAGAAGTTCCACCTATGTTGCTAATGGATGAAAACCAAAAGTTAGTTCCTTTAGTAAATTTACAAGGTAAATTTAGACCAGAAATGATTGAATATGCTGGTAAATACGTAAAGAATGAATATTATGCTGATGGAGAAGCACCAGATAAATCGGTAGATGTAGAGATTGCAATTCAATTAAAAACAGAAAATAAAGCATTTAAAGTTGAAAAATACACCCACAGTTACCCAAACTGTTGGCGTACTGATAAGCCAATATTATATTATCCATTAGATTCTTGGTTTATAAAAGTAACCGATTTTAAAGATCGAATGTTTGAGTTAAACCTTGGGGTTAATTGGAAACCTAAAGCTACAGGTGAAGGACGTTTTGGTAATTGGTTAGCAAATGCAAACGATTGGAACTTATCGAGGTCAAGGTATTGGGGTATCCCGCTTCCTATATGGCGTACTGAAGATGGAAAAGAAGAGATTGCTATTGGTTCTATTGAAGAATTAAAAGGCGAAATGAAAAAAGCAGTGGATGCTGGATTCATGCAAAAAGACATTTTTGATGATTTTGTAACAGGAGATTTTTCGGAAGATAATTACGCAAAAGTAGACCTTCATAAAAACATTGTTGACGATATTGTATTGGTTTCTAAAAAAGGAAACCCTATGAGCCGTGAAGCCGATTTAATTGATGTTTGGTTTGATAGTGGAAGTATGCCTTATGCTCAATGGCATTATCCTTTCGAAAATAAAGAAAAAGTAGATACTACTTGGCGAAAAGCAGATTTTATTGCTGAAGGAGTAGATCAAACACGTGGTTGGTTTTATACGCTGCACGCTATTGCAACTATGATTTTTGATGATGTTGCCTATAAAAATGTAGTTTCAAACGGATTGGTATTAGATAAAAATGGACAAAAAATGTCTAAGCGTTTAGGAAACGCAACAGATCCTTTTGAAACAATCGATACATTTGGACCAGATGCTACTCGTTGGTATATGATAAGCAACGCCAACCCTTGGGATAACTTAAAATTTGATTTAGCAGGAATTTCGGAAGTAAGAAATAAATTTTTTGGAACACTCTATAACACTTATAGTTTCTTTAGTCTGTATGCTAATTTGGATAATTTTAGTTATTCAGAAGCAGCTATTTCATTAGAGAAAAGACCAGAAATAGATCGTTGGATACTTTCAGAGCTACATACTTTAATCGAAAGAGTAGATCAATATTATAGTGAATATGAGCCAACAAAGGCTACAAGAGCGATTTCAGATTTCGTTCAAGAAAATTTAAGTAACTGGTTTGTTCGTTTAAGCAGAAGACGTTTTTGGAAAGGTAGTTATGGCGAAGATAAAATATCGGCATATCAAACATTACACACCTGTTTATTAACGATAGCTAAGTTAAGCGCACCTATTGCTCCCTTTTTTATGGACCGCCTTTATAATGATTTATTGAATGGAACTGTTAAATTTGATGAGATTTCGGTGCATTTAAGTAACTTTCCAACATCAGACTCGTCATATATTGACAGTGCATTGGAACATAAAATGAAAAAGGCTCAAACAATATCTTCATTAGCGTTATCCTTACGCCAAAAAGAAAAGATTAAAGTTAGACAACCTTTACAAAAAATTATGATTCCTGTTTTAAATAATAAACAGCGTGAAGAAATAATAGCGGTTTCAGATTTAATTAAATCTGAAGTTAATGTGAAGGAAATTGAATTGATTGATGAAGGATCTGGAATATTAGTAAAACAGATAAAACCAGACTTTAAAAAGTTAGGGCCTCGCTTCGGAAAAGATATGAAATCTGTTGCACAAGTAATTACTAATTTTGGTCAAGAAGAGATTTCAATTCTTGAAAAAGAAGGAGAAATTAATGTTTTAATTAACAAAAAAAATACTACATTGTGCAAAGATGATGTAGTGATAAGTTCTCAAGACATTGAAGGTTGGTTGGTTGCAAATAGTGACGGTGTTACGGTGGCTTTAGATGTGACCATTAGTACAGAATTAAAGAACGAAGGAATTGCTAGAGAATTGGTAAACCGAATTCAAAATTTACGTAAAGACTCTGGTTTTGAAGTAATGGATCGAGTTGAGGTAACTATTCAGGAAGATGAAAACTTAAAAGTTGCGGTAAACCAAAATTTAGAATATATTAAACGTGAAACGCTAACAGATGTTTTGTGTTTTTATCAAAAATTAGAGGAAGGAACTGAAATAATATTTGATGAAATAACAAGCAAGTTAGCCATTAAAAAAATTTAAAATGAAACAAGGAACATACGACAGATATTATGATGCGGATTTAGAAGAATTCAAGCAACTAATCCTTGAAAAAATCAAAAATGCACAAAAACAATTAGAATTAATTGAAAGTGCTTTTAAAAACGATAGCGATAACGGAACCAATGATACCTCACCAACGTTTAAGGCTTTTGATGAAGGAAGTCATGTAATGAGTAAAGAAGCAAATGCTCAATTAGCTATACGTCAAGAAAAATTTATTCGCGATTTAAAAAATGCATTGATCCGTATAGAAAATAAAACCTACGGAGTTTGTCGTGTAACAAAAAAATTAATTAATAAAGAACGGTTAAAATTAGTTCCTCATGCCACTCTTAGTATGGAAGCTAAGAATATGCAATAGTAAATTAATAAGATCGTTAAAGTTCCAAATTCTAGAACAGCTAAATAGCTTACAGAATTTGGAATTTATTTTTTAAATACAAATTAAATAATATTATTTTTGCCAAGCATATAAAATATGATGTCTCTTAAAAAATCCATATTTATTATATTTTTGATCTTAGTAATCGATCAGATTTCAAAAATATACATTAAAACTCATTTTGTATTAGGTGAAAGTATACCTGTTTTTGAATGGTTTAAAATTGCCTTTGTAGAAAACGAAGGAATGGCTTGGGGAGCTAAAATTCCTGGCAAATACGGAAAATTAACACTTACCCTTTTTAGGTTAATTGCTATTGTTGGTATAGGCTATTGGCTATGGGATTCCATAAAAAAGAAACATTCTAAAATACTGATTGTTTCTATTGCATTAATATTTGCTGGAGCATTTGGTAATATTATTGACTCTGTATTTTATGGAATTATTTTCAACGAAAGTCATCTGCAAATTGCGACTATATTTCCTCCAGATGGAGGCTATGGCACTTTATTTCATGGGAAAGTGGTAGACATGTTGCATTTTCCATTATGGGAAGGATTTTTACCAAAATGGCTGCCTTATTGGGGAGGAAATTACTTCACTTTTTTCGATCCCGTATTTAATATTGCAGATATGTCTATTAGTACCGGTTTTGGAATATTATTAGTTTTTAGCAATAAGGCTTTTCCCAAACCAGAAAATGAGGTCCGTGTTTCCTCTTCAAATTCAGAAGAAAAAGATTCTTAATAATTAAATTACATTTCTAATGATTGTAAAAAGAATCATTAAAGCGACTATGGTAATAAAGCATTTAGTAGAAATAATGATGTCTGGTAAAATAATATTAAATGGTTTTAATAACAATTTAATAAAAATAAAAAGTAATAGGGGTGCAAAAAAATAGATAAGTAAATTAAGTTGAGCAGCTTTTATGAAATTACCATGTAATAACTCATGAAAAGCACGTTGAGCTCCGCAACCAGGACAATCTAAACCACTAATAGTTTTACTAATACAAGCTACAAAAATTGCTTCTCCACTCGATGGATCATTGTTGTAAAAATAATAGATACCTATTCCTAATAGCGTAAAGGCGATTATTGATAAAAGTTTATAAATCAAAACAGGTTATTGAGTAATAGTATAGGTCTCTAATATTTTCTGATAAGCAGCTATTCCTCCAAAAACAAATAAGAAAATTAAATTGAAGGCTAGAAGTCCTATCGCTATAAAAGATACTATTTTTGAGTTTTTAGCAGAAGAATTTGCTCCAGCGAAATTACCCCTTTCAAATTTTGTTTTCACCTGACTTGATAATACAATTGCAATAATTCCAAGAATAAGCCCAATACAACAAGGAGAGCACGGTCCTAAAACAGTAGCAATGATTGCTAAGGTCATATTATTATTTGGCAGGGGATTTTCAGAAAAAGAAGCGGTTTCCATAGAAGAAGATTTTTATAAATTCAGTTTTAAATATACTGCGAATTTTTAAAATGTATATATTTTAGTAGGTGTTATGCAAAAATTTAGAGGGATATCTGTCTTTTCATTTGGAATTTTTAATTCTGGCTCGAATAAAGAGACTCCAATAAATAGGGTTTTAGAATTACATTTTTCTAAAAAACGATCATAAAACCCTTTACCATAACCCAATCTATTTCCTTTAATATCATAAGCTAATAGGGGTACAAAAACAACATCAATTTTAGAAGGTAGGATTTCAATTCCTGAAATAGGTTCTGGAACTCCATAATTAGATAATTTTAAAGCAGTATTGTCTTGTAATAAAATATGTGACATCTCTTTATTGTTTTCAACTTTTGGAATCATTATGCTTTTGTCTTTCCCTTGTAAAATATGGAGTATAAACTCTGTATTTATTTCTTTTTTATTAATGATAGTTAAAAAAATATGATAATTTGAAAATTCCCAAATAGGTAATTTTAAAGAATTATTTGCAATAGCAATACTTAAATCTTCTAAATCTTCATCAGAAATACCAGCTCGTAACGATAGGTATTTTTTTCTAAAATTATTTTTATTCATCGGTACTTTTCTTTTCTTGATTTTTTTAAATATCTTATTTAGTAGAAATATGAAATATAGCATCACCTTGATGAACAATTGGAGTTTGGTTTACATTAATAATAAAACCTTCATTAGTAGCGGTAACATTAAATGTCATTTTCCCATATGGATCTGTAATAGTTGCAAGTATCTCTCCTTTTTCCACCCATTGAGAACACTTTATATTTAAATGAAAAAGCCCGCTCTTTTTTGCGCGAATCCATCTTGATTTTTCAATAATCAAACTATCTTTAATTGGATTGGTGACATTAAACTTTGAATCTAACATATCTAAAAAATATAAAAAACGTTTAATTCCTCTAACTCCATAATTAACAATTTGAGTATTGCTTTCTAATGATTTACCTCCTTCAAAAAGTACCATTGGAATTCCTAATTTATCACAGGTTGATCTATATGATTTTTTTAAGTTTTTTGAATACACTATAAAAGGCACATTAAATACTTTTGCTAATTTTAAAAGGTTTTCGTCTCCTGGGTTCACTCTTACTTGAGGCGCATTAAATCGACTGGCTCCACCAGTATGGAAATCCATGCAGTAATCTACATGCGGCAATACTTGGGTTGTTAAATAATAGGCAACCCTACTAGCTAAAGATCCTCTTTTATTTCCTGGAAATACTCTGTTTAAATCTCTTCCATCAGGAAATGCTCTCTCGGTATTTAAAAAACCAAATACATTTAATATAGGAATACAGATAATCGATCCTCTTTTAGGTTTGTTTATTTTTCTAGCGATTAATTGTCTGACAATTTCAACACCATTGATTTCATCTCCATGAATAGCTGCAGTAATTAAAATTGTAGGACCTGGAATCAACGATCTTTCAATTATAACAGGAATCGCAATATTAGTAGAAGTAAATAGTTTTGCAATATTAAAGTCAACTGTTTTACTTTCACCTAATTCTATTTTTTCACCTAATATCTCAAGAGTTTTTACAAATTCACTCATCAACGTTTATTTCTTTCAATATAACTTATTATTTTTTTTGAAATATTAATTCCAGTGGTTTTTTCAATACCTTCTAGGCCTGGAGATGAATTAATTTCAAGCACCAAAGGTCCTTTTTTAGATTGTAAAATATCAACTCCACAAACACCTAATTGTACTGCTTTTGCTGCTTTTAGTGCAACACTTTCTTCCTTATAAGTTAATTTTACATTTAAAGAGGAACCTCCTCTATGTAAATTAGATCTAAAATCTCCGTTCTTACTTTGTCTTTTCATAGCAGCAACTACTTCTCCATCTACCACAAATATTCTTAGATCGGAACCATTGGATTCTTCAATATATTCTTGAAGTAAGAATTTAACACCAGCTGTTTTTAATGTTTCAATAGTAGATAAGGCATTAAGATAAGTTTCAGCTAATATTACTCCGTTACCATGAGTCCCTTCTAAAATTTTTATAATAATCGGTTGGTTTTTAAAATTAGAAAGTAAGTATTCTAAGTTTGAAGATGCTCCAAGTATTGTTTTTGGGATTGGAACATTGGCTTTAGAAAGTAATTGAGAACAGGTCCATTTATCTCTGGTTTGCAAAATTGCTCCAGCAGAAACAATTGAAAATACTCTCATGGCATTAAAATGTCTAACTAAAGTAGCTCCATAATAAGTGTTGGATGCTCCAATTCTAGGGATAATAGCATCTAAATCGTCTACAATTTCATTATGAAACTTTACTATTGACCTCCCGTTTTCGATCGATAAAGAGCAATGAGATGGATCTAAAACTTCCATGACATGCTTATTTTCAGTGCCTGCTTTTAGTAAAACTTGAGTTGAGTAAAGAGCTTCCCCTTTAGATAAAATAGCAATGTTCATTATATTAATATTTCATTGTTGCTAATTTAGTTATTTATCTATTAGGTTTGATTTCTCATTTAATAAAACATCAATTATCTTTGACCTATGACAATACCATCGGTAGCATTACAAACAACAACTTTACCCAATAAACCGGGCGTGTATCAGTATTATGATAAAGATGATAAATTATTATATATAGGAAAGGCAAAGAATCTTAAAAAAAGGGTGTCTTCTTATTTCACTAAACAGCATGATTCAGGTAAAACAAGAGTATTAGTAAAAAAAATTGTCACTATAAAGCATATCGTTGTTGATACGGAAACTGATGCTTTATTATTAGAAAATAATCTTATAAAAAAATACCAGCCACGGTATAACATCTTATTGAAAGATGATAAAACCTATCCGTGGATTTGTATTAAAAAGGAGCGATACCCTAGAGTTTTTTCTACTCGAAGAATGATTAAAGACGGGTCTGAATACTTTGGGCCTTATACAAGTAAGAAAACAGTTCATACCTTGTTGGACTTAATTAATGGTCTGTACCCATTGCGAAATTGCAATTATGATTTGTCGGATAAAAATATTGAATCGGGTAAATATAAAGTGTGTTTAGAATATCACTTAGCCAATTGTTTAGGTGCTTGTGAAGGGAAACAAACAGAAGAAAGTTACCTTGAAAGTGTTGCAGCAATACGAAATATTCTAAAAGGAAACTTTAAAGAATCTCTTTTAGCATTTAAAAATCAAATGAAGAGTTTTGCTAAAAATTTGCAATTTGAAGACGCTCAAAAAGTAAAAGAAAAAATGGAGGTATTAATGAATTATCAATCCAAATCAACCATTGTAAATTCAAAAATTAATAATGTTGATGTGTTTTCTATTATTACAGATGAAGAATATGGGTATGTAAATTACCTTCAAATTTCTTATGGTTCCATAATTCGTTCTCATACTTTAGAAATAAAGAAAAAATTAGCGGAAACAGATATAGAGATTTTACAATTAGCAGTTATAGAGTTAAGAAATCGTTTTCAATCTCATTGTAAAGAAATTTATGTGCCATTTAAAATAAATGCTGGAGAGGACATTAAAATATACATCCCAAAATTAGGTGATAAAAAACACATTCTAGATTTATCTATTCGAAATGCTAAGTATTATAGAATGGAACGTTTTAAACAAGTAAGAATAACTGATCCAAATCGTCATGAAAATAGAATTATGACGCAAATGAAAAAGGATTTACGATTATCCCAAGAACCTCGACACATCGAATGTTTCGATAATAGTAATATACAAGGAACGAATCCTGTAGCGGCTTGTGTGGTTTTTAAAAACGGAAAACCAAGTAAAAAAGACTATCGAAAATATAATATAAAAACGGTGGTCGGTCCAGACGATTTTGCTTCTATGGAAGAAGTTGTTTATCGCAGGTATAAAAGATTATTAGATGAAAAGCAACCACTTCCACAGTTAATCATCATAGATGGAGGAAAGGGTCAATTGTCATCTTCATTAAAAAGTTTAGATAAGCTTAATTTAAGAGGGCAAATAACAATTATAGGTATTGCAAAACGATTGGAAGAATTATTTTACCCAGATGATCCAATCCCATTATATTTAGATAAAAAAACAGAAACTTTAAAAATAATACAACAATTAAGAAATGAAGCGCATCGATTTGGCATTACATTTCACAGAAATAAAAGAAGTAAAGAAGCGTTAAATACAAGTATGGATGCTATTGATGGTATTGGTGAAAAAACAGTGATTGAATTATTGAAAAACTTTAAAAGTTTAGAACGTATTAAATTAGCTACTTTTGAAGAATTAACTGAGATTATTGGACCAAGTAAATCAAAAAAAATAAAAGAATTTTTCAAATAAGGAATAAATAAAAGAATACTTAAGGACTTATCTTTAATATCTAATTAGACCATAAAACGAAAGTGAAAAAATTATTATTAATAACAATTTTATTTATATCTGGTGTTCTTTTCTCGCAAGAAAATCAACAAAAAAAGGATGTAAAAGTAGGCTTGGTATTAAGTGGTGGTGGTGCCAAAGGAATGGCACATATTGGGGCTTTAAAAGTAATTGAAGAATTAGGAGTTCGAATTGATTACATTGGAGGAACTAGCACAGGAGCAATTGTTGGAGGCTTGTATGCTGTGGGTTACTCAGCAGTTCAAATAGACTCCATATTTAAGGAGATAAATTTCTCAGAATTAATTCAAGATGATTTACCAAGAAGTGCGAAAACTTTTTTCGAAAAATACGAATCAGAACGCTATGCGCTAACCTTGCCTTTTCAAGATTTTAAAATTTCATTGCCTTCCTCGATTTCAAAAGGTCAAAACATGTATGATTTGTTTTCAAAACTAACCTTACATGTAAGTGATATAGAAGATTTTAATGAGCTTCCTATTCCATTTTTTTGTATTGCAACTAATATTGAATCCGGAAAAGAAACGATTTTAAACAAGGGCTATTTGCCTAGAGCGGTAGCTGCTAGTAGTGCATTACCAACATTATTTAATCCAGTAAAATTAGGTGATTCCATATTTATAGATGGCGGGATTACAAATAATTACCCAATAGATAGAGTTCGAGCTATGGGAGCAGATATCATTATTGGTATAGATGTTCAAGACTCTTTAAAAACTAGAGAAAATTTAAAATCCGTTATTGAAATTTTAGGGCAAATAAACAATTATGAGACTATTGAGCTGATGAAAGAAAAGCGTAATAAAACAGATATTTATATCCATCCAAATATCAATGATTATACGGTAGTTTCGTTTGATGAAAAAAATGAGATAATTCAAGTAGGTTCAAAAGAAGCGTTGCTATTTAAAAATGAATTAATAGCATTAGCAGCTCAACAAAAAAGATACCTAAAAGAAGAAGTCGTTTTTTATCCCAATGATTCTTTGTTTATCACAGAAGTCGAAATTCAAGGAAACAATCATTACACACGTTCCTATATTTTAGGTAAATTAAAATTGATAATACCTTCAAAAACTACGTATAAAAACTTTAGTGAAGGAATTAATAATTTATCGGCAACCGAAAATTTTCGAAAAATTAATTATCGTTTTATTAAAGACGAAAAAGGAAAGCTAATTATAAAACTTGACTTAACCGAAAGTGAAAATAAAACTTCACTTAGATTGGCTTTGCATTATGATGATTTATATAAAACAGCAGCTCTTATAAACTTCACTCGCAAAAGGCTTTTTACAAATAATGATATCACTTCTTTTGATTTCATTGTAGGGGATAATTTAAGGTATAATTTCGATTACTTTATTGATAAAGGATACTATTGGAGTATTGGTTTTAATTCAAACTATAATGACTTTAATGAAAATGTATCTATTCATTTTATCAACTCGAATGAAGCGGTTCCTAACGATAATACAATTAATAGTTTAAATTTTGAATATGGAGAACTAACCAATCAATTATTCTTACAAACCTTCTTTAAAAAAACCTATTTATTGGGAGTTGGTTTGGAACAAAAATGGAAAGAGTATTTATCTAAAACTATTGGAATTGACGAAAACGATGAGCCTAGAACAGTATTTGAGAATACAAACTACTTAAGCACATTTGGTTATTTGACTTTTGATTCATTTGACAATAAATTTTTTCCAAGAAAAGGGTTCTATTTAAGAGGAGATTTTAATTTTTATTTTTATGCAAATGGGACCAATAAAAATTTTAATGAATTTTCAATAATAAAAGCAAAAATAGGATATGCAGAAACTATATTTAAAAATTTTTCTGCCCTATTAGAAGCAGCAGGAGGTGTTAAAATAGGAGGTGATGAAACAAAATCATTTGATTTTTTTGTTGGAGGTTATGGTTATAAAGAGAGCAGTAATTTAGTTCCTTTATATGGCTATAAAGATTTAAGTTTAAGAGGAAATACATATTTAAAAGCTACAATTACCTTAGATTATAACTTCTATAAGGAAGCACATATTAATATTGCAGCAAATATTGCAAATGTTGGAGATGATTTATTCGACACAAAGCAGTGGATAGATGGCATAGAACATTCAGGTTATGCGATTGGGCTGGGCTTGGATACCTTTTTAGGACCTATTGAAGCAAAGTATTCATATGCTCCAGAAATAGATGAAAGCGCTTGGTATGTGAGTATAGGTTACCGTTTTTAAATACTAAATATTCACAATGCTGTTTTTAGTATTTTCTTAATCAAATTACAATTATATTTTTACGATATTTGTAAAATGACTGCTAAATGTTGGAAATATACACTTCTAGATATCAAGTTTCTAAATAAAAGAAATCCAGAATAGGCAAGCTATAATTTTCAATTAATTATTTAAATCATTTAATAAAAAATTATGCCACGTTATCATACACTCGGTAAAATACCACATAAAAGACATACTACTTTCAAAAAGCCAGATGGATCTTTATATCAAGAAGAACTTTTTGGAACTGCAGGATTTGCAGGTATGTCTTCTTTAATATATCATTTACATCCTCCTACAGTTGTATCTGAGATAAAAAGAGGAGCAGATGTCTCTCCAAAAATAGCCATAGATAAAAATATGAAAGCGCTAAGTTTTAAAGGATTTTCTTTAAAACCAGAACAAGATTATTTAAAAAGTAGAAAAACATTATTTGTTAATAATGAATTGCATATTGGTTTAGCAGCGCCTAAAGAGTTTTCGAAAGATTATTTTTATAGGAATTCTGATGCTGATGAAATGATTTTTATTCATGTAGGCTCAGGAACCCTAAAAACGATGTATGGGAATATAGATTTTAAATATGGAGATTATTTAATCATTCCTAGAGGAACAACATACCAGTTTACTTTTGATACAGAAGAAAACAGACTTTTATACATTGAGTCTTTTAGTCCAATAGTAACACCAAAACGGTATAGAAATAATTTTGGTCAATTATTGGAAGGTGCTCCATTTTGTGAACGTGATTTTAGATTGCCAAAAGATTTAAAAACCAATGACAAACAAGGTGAGTTTAAAATTATATCAAAAAAACAAGGTGTAATTTGGGAATACACACATTCAAATCATCCTTTTGATGTAGTTGGTTGGGATGGGTTTCATTACCCCTATGCTTTTTCAATTCACGACTTCGAGCCTATAACTGGTCGAATTCATATGCCGCCTCCAGTCCACCAAACATGGGAGGCAGCAGGATTTGTAGTCTGTAGTTTTGTACCAAGAATGTACGATTACCATCCTGAGGCAATTCCTTCTCCTTATCATCATTCTAATATTGATTCAGAGGAGTTATTGTATTATGTAGATGGAGATTTTATGAGTAGAAATAATATAGAAAAAGGACAAATAACCCTACATCCAGGTGGAATCCCGCATGGACCACATCCAGGAGCATATGAAAAAAGTATAGGTAAAAAAGAAACAGGAGAATTAGCGGTTATGATTGATCCTTTTAAACCTCTTATGATTACTGAAGAAGCATTAAAATTAGAAGTAGACGATTATTATAAATCTTGGATTAAGTAAGATATATTTAAGAAAAAAAACAATATATGAGTGATAAAAAAATTAAATCGGTTGATTACGGTTTAGAAAAAATATTTGAAGGAGCGCAAGATTTTCTACCTTTATTAGGAACAGATCATGTTGAGTTTTATGTTGGTAACGCTAAACAATCTGCGCATTTTTACAAAACAGCTTTTGGATTTCAATCTTATGCATACAAAGGGCTTGAAACGGGCTCAAGAGATAGTGTGAGTTATGCTTTAAAGCAAGATAAAATTGTTTTAGTATTAACTACGCCTCTTAATAGTAAATCCCCTATTAACGATCATTTAGTTAAACATGGAGATGGAGTTAAAGTGATTGCCTTATGGGTAGATGATGCCCGAAAAGCTTACAAAGAAACTACAAGTAGAGGTGCTAAATCTTATATGGAACCCTTTGTGGAAAAAGATGAGTATGGGGAAGTTGTAAGAGCTGGTATTTATACCTATGGTGAAACGGTACATATGTTTGTTGAGCGTAAAAATTATAAAGGTAATTTTTTACCAGGTTTTGTTGCTTTGAAGTCAGATTACAATCCGGAATCGGTAGGTTTAAAATACATCGATCATATGGTAGGAAATGTTGGTTGGGGACAAATGAATAAATGGGTTAAATGGTATGAAGATGTAATGGGATTTGTTAACTTTTTGTCTTTTGATGACAAACAAATACATACAGAATACTCCGCTTTAATGAGTAAGGTAATGAGTAACGGTAATGGACGAATAAAATTCCCAATTAATGAGCCAGCAAAAGCTGCAAAAAAGTCTCAAATTGAAGAATATTTAGATTTTTATGAAGATTCTGGAGTACAACATTTAGCATTAACAACCGATGATATTGTAAAAACGGTAGCTCAGTTAAAATCTAGAGGTATTGAGTTTTTACCACCACCACCACAAGCTTATTATGATGAAATTCCAGGTAGATTAGGAGTGCATATGGATATAATGAAGGAAGATATTAAAGAACTTCAAAGACTTTCTATATTAGTAGATGCTGATGAAGATGGATATTTATTACAAATATTCACAAAACCATTAGAGGATAGGCCAACTTTGTTTTTTGAGATCATTCAAAGAATGGGAGCTCAAGGATTTGGAGCTGGTAATTTTAAAGCATTATTTGAATCTATCGAAAGAGAACAAGCAAATAGAGGAACCCTTTAAAGTATAACAAATTAAAAACGCTATCATCAATTAGATAGCGTTTTTAATTTCAGAATAAAATCCTATTTTTTAGTTTTTATAACTAAATAAACAGATGAAAAATTTAAGTATTCTTATTTTAGTATTGATGAGTAATTACTCCTTTTCTCAAAAAACGGCTTATGATGATGGAGAGTGGCTTAAGTTTAGAGTTCATTATGGGTTAATAACTGCTGGAGAAGCTACCCTAAAAGTGAAAACTGAGTTTATAGATGCTGAAGAAACTTTTCATGTAATAGGTTATGGAGAGACCACAGGGTTTACTAGTTGGTTTTTTAATATACAAGATCATTATGAGACCTATATTATCAAAGGAAAAGATCTGCCAAAACGATTTATTAGAAAAATTGATGAAGGAGGACATACCAAAGATATTCAAATAGATTTTGATCATACCACTCAAAATGCCACCATTACTAATTTTGAAAATGATACAAAAAAAATAGTTTCCTTTCCAAGAGAAGCTCAGGATATGGTTTCTTCTTTCTATTATTTAAGAAATAATCTAGACACAAAAGAACTAAAAGTAAAGAATGAAATAGAGATGGATATGTTTTTTGATAGGGAAAACTATAAATTCAAGCTTAAATTTTTAGGAAGAGAAATCTTAAGCACCAAATTTGGGGACGTATCTTGCTTAGTCTTTAGACCTTATGTGCAGTCAGGTAGGGTTTTTAAAGAAAAAGAAAGTCTTACTATATGGGTAAGTGATGATGATAATAAAATCCCCTTATTAATAAAAGCAGATCTAGCAGTTGGATCCTTAAAAGCAACTCTTGTAGAGTTTAAAAAATTAAAGAATTCATTTAAAATAGTAGTCGATTAATTATGGCAAACCAATCAAAAAGAGAACAACTTATAAATCAGTTAGAAAATAAATTTAATGACATAGGTCAAGATTTAGACACCCATCTAGAAGGAATCTTGTATAGTGAACCAATGACCTATTGGGATTACATACAAACTGATGCATTATTAAATTTGCAAACAAAACGAACTACATTGCCAGATGAGATGGTATTTATTATGTACCATCAAGTAAACGAATTATTATTTAAAATGATACTTTGGGAAATTGAGCAAGTAGCACATCATAAAGAATTAACGGCAACTTTTTTCACTTCAAGACTCATGCGTATCAGTCGTTATTTTGATATGTTAACTTCTTCATTTGCCATCATGCAAGATGGAATGGAAGTAGAACAGTATTTAAAATTTAGGAATACATTAACTCCTGCAAGTGGTTTTCAAAGTGCTCAATATCGAAAAATTGAATTTGCTTCCACAGACTTAATTAATCTTATTGACGCCCGTTTTAGAGAAACTATTGATAGAGATACACCCTACGAACATGCCCTAGATCATTTGTATTGGCAAGCAGCTGGTAAAGATTTTAAAACAGGTAAAAAATCGTATTTATTAGAAGCTTTTGAAGGAAAATATAAAAATGAATTTATTGCTTTTACACAAGAATATAATACCATAAATTTATATGCTAAATTTAAAGAACTTCCAATTGAAGTTCAAGAAGATGAAACGTTAATAAAAGCTATGCGTCATTACGATTACACCGTAAATATTACTTGGGTTATGGCACATTATAAAGCTGCAAATCATTATATTTCTGGAGGAACCGCTAAGGGTGAAAAAATCGAGGCTACTGGAGGAAGTGATTGGAAAAAATACATGCATCCAAAATACCAAAGAAGGATATTTTTTCCAACTCTTTGGTCAGAACAAGAATTAAAAGATTGGGGAACCAACGTTTAAAGTTATAAAAGAACACCAACATTGAAAAAATTATTGCTAATTATTCCCGCTGTCATTTTTTGTTTTTCCTGTACTCAAAAAACAAAAAATGACAAAACAACTCCATCTATTGAAATTGTAAAGGCAAATTTTGAATATGGCTATGATCTTAATGAGTTTACTATTCTAAGAGACACCATACGATCTGGTGATACTTTTGGAGCAATTTTAGATGCAAATCATGTGTCTCAAGGAGAAATATATGAAGTAGTTTCAAAAATAAAAGATAGTTTTGATGTAAGAAGAGTAAAAGCTGGAAATCCTTATGTCCTTCTTAATTCCAAAGATAGTATTGGTAAAACACAAGTTTTTATTTATGAAAAAAATACAGTTGATTATGCTGTTATTGATTTAAGAGATTGTGTTACTACCTTTAATGATAAAAAGCCAGTTTCTTATATTAAAAAATATGCCAAAGGAGTAATAACAAGTTCGTTATCAGAAACCATGGAAGAACAGCATTTAAGTCCAAATATGACTGATCAATTAGCTGATATATACGCTTGGACTATTGACTTTTTTAGATTGCAACCTGGAGATCGTTTTAAAGTAGTTTATACCGAAAAATACATTAATGACTCTATTCCTGCTGGTTTAGGCGAAATAAAAGCAGTGATGTTTGAGCACCGAGGAAAACCTATTTATGCTTTTAGTTTTATTGGAGATTCAATTATGGGTATTACCGATTACTATGATGATGAAGCAAATAATTTAAGACGGGCATTTTTAAAGGCTCCTGTAAAATTTAGCAGAATATCTTCACGGTATAATTTAAAAAGAAAAATAAAATTTTATGGTAACAGAGTGCGTGCCCATAAAGGAACTGATTTTGCTGCACCTATTGGAACCCCTATATTAGCAACAGCAGATGGAGTTGTGTCAAAATCTGAACGAAGTGGAGGAAATGGTAATTATGTAAAAATTAGACATAATAACACTTATGATACACAATACCTTCATATGAAAAAAAGAAATGTAAAAGTGGGGAAGTATGTTGCACAAGGAGATGTGATTGGATGGGTTGGAATGACAGGAAATACTGGTGGTCCTCACGTATGCTATCGTTTTTGGAAAAACGGAAAGCAAGTAGATCCATTTAAGCAAGACTTGCCTCTTTCTAAGCCACTACAAGAAAAGTATCAAAAAACTTATTTTGATCATATTTCACCCTTAAAACAACAATTAAACGATTTAATTTTTTAATTTATTTTTAGTTTATAAGTCTGTTAATAAAAAATTAAAAAAATAACCTATTAATTATCAGATTTTTACGATACTTACACAAGTATATATGCAATAATTCTATTTTTTTTTAAAATTTTAAAATTTTATTAAAAAAAACAAATTGAATCCGTAAATTTGCAACAACTTAAAAACAATTTAATGATGAAAAAAATTACTTTTTATTTAGTAGTTTCCTTTTTATTCGTAAGTGTTATTTCATTTGCACAAGGAACTATTACAGGAACAATTAACGACAGCGATTTAGGAGGTCCATTATCTGGAGCGACTATTGTTGAGTATGGTACAGATAATGGTGCTGTAACTGATTTTGACGGAAACTTTGAGCTTATAGTAGAAGGGGACGACGGAACAGTAACTATTTCTTACTTAGGGTATACTACTCAAACTTTTGTTTATACACTATCTGATGGTGTTTTAGTTTTAGAGGTTGTTACCTTAGCTCCTGATCCAAATTCACTTGCAGAAATAGTAGTTATAGGGACTGGAGTTGTACAACTTGCAGCTGGAAGAAAAACTCCTACTGCAGTGTCAACAATTTCTGCTGAAGAAATTCAACTTAGAGGAGGAGCAAATAGAGATTTAACCGAATCAATTGCATTTACACCATCAGCAACTGTTACTGGGAATAATGGGTTTGGAGATTCTCAATTATTTTTAAGAGGGTTTGATCAAACTAACATTGCAGTACTATTAAACGGTCAGCCCGTAAATGGTATGGAAGATGGTAAAGTTTATTGGTCTAACTGGTCAGGTCTTGCAGATATTGCAACTACAGTTGAGGTTCAAAGAGGTCTTGGAGCTTCAAGATTAGCGATTTCTTCAGTTGGGGGAACCACTAATATTGTTATGAAAGCTGCAGATAAAAGAAAAGGTGGATTTGTAAAATTTACAGGAGCAAACGACAGTTATTTGAAAGCTACTGTTGGATATGATTCTGGTATGAACGATAAAGGATGGGCTTTTTCAGTATTATTAGATTACTGGCAAGCACATAGAAAATGGTCTGCGGGTACCTATGGTGAAGGGCAAACATATTATTTTTCTGTTGGTTATAAGGCAAGTGAAAAACATAATTTTAACTTCTTAGTTACTGGTTCACCGCAATTACATGGTCAAAAATGGTCTCAATCTAGAGAAAGAATTGCTGCTGATCCAAAATTTAACCAACATTGGGGTTATTTAAATGCAGACGGTACAGATATATCGTCTGAAAGACAAAACTTTTACCACAAACCAGTTACTAACTTAAACTGGGATTTTACTATTTCTGACAACACTACACTATCTACAGTTGCTTATGCTTCTTGGGGACGTGGTGGTGGAACTGGTCCAAGAGGAAACGGACGTATTAGAACAGCAGACGTTGAAGTAGATGGGGTAACTTTCCCAGGACAAATTGATTACCCTGCAATAGAAGAAGCTAACACTTTAATAGGTGTAGGTGGTGATTATGGAGCTCCAAATGGAGCAGGATACATCAGAAGAGGTTCTATGAATAATCATGCTTGGTATGGAGTGGTTTCTAATTTAAATCATGATTTTTCTGATAACCTATCTGGTAGTGTTGGAGTAGATGCAAGATTTTATCAAGGTGATCATTTTAGACAAGTAGTCGATTTGTATGGTTTATCTGGATGGTCTAATGACAGACCAGATGATAAAGTAGTGACAAATACCTATGAAGCTAATCCATGGTCAACTTTATTTGATTATGCACCAGAAGAAAATAGAATTGCTTATGATAATTCAGAAAAAATAAACTACCAAGGAGTATTTGGACAATTAGAATATGCTACCGATAACTTTACGGTATTTACACAGGGTGCTATTTCTAACCAATCTTATGAAAGAGAAGATAGGTTTGGGGATACAAAATCTGATAAAATTAGTAAAGCTGGATATAATATAAAAGCTGGTGTTTCATATGATATGAACCCGTCAAATACTATTTTCCTTAATGGTGGTCATTATTCAAGACAGCCTTATTTAGATAATATTTTTAATAGAAATTCAGGTCAAATTACAGAACCAATATCTCCATCTGTAGACAATGAATTAATTACAAGTGTTGAAGCTGGATACCATATTAAAGCAAATCGTTTTAGAGTAAACTTTAATGCCTATGTAACTAATTGGTCTGATAGAACATTATCAAACTTTGATACAGATGACAATGGCACTCCTGATGATGATACAGATGATTTTGACTTAACTGTCTTACAAAGGGATGTAACGCAATTTCACTCTGGAGCTGAATTAGATGTTAATTTTAGAGCTACTGATTGGTTAACAATACAAGGATTTGCTTCTGCTGGTTCTTGGTATTATAAAGGAGACGCTGAAGTATCTATTTATAACGCTGATACTGACGCACAAATAGGTGAAACTGAACAAGTTAATCGTGATGGTATTAAAGTATCATCAGCTCCACAATTTACTACAGGTATAGGTTTTGATGCAAAACTTGTTAAAGGTCTAAGTATAGACGCTCGTATTAAATACAATGCTAATCATTATGAGTTTACTGACGTATCAACTTCAAAAGAAGATTTTCTAGGAGATAAATTAGATACTTATGCTTTAACAAATGCTGGTATTACTTACCGTTTTAGTTTTGGAGATAATACCATGACTTTTAGAGCAAACATGTTTAATGTTTTTGATAAAATTGCGATCAATCAATCTGATAGATACGGATATTTTATTACGGGTGGTAGAACATTTAATGCTTCCATGCGTTATGAGTTCTAAAACTTAGAATGTCACAATTAAAAAGCGCCCTAATTGTATTAGGGCGCTTTTTTTATTTTTTATAATTGCCTTTATAAAATAACATTAACATGTTCAGATTACATTAATAAATTATATTGATGGATTATATTAATTATTCTTGTATTTTTATTTCAACTATTAATTAACTAAAATACCATACTATGAATGCTACAAAAGCTAATATTATAAATTCAGTCTGTTTAATCTCTATTGGATTGTGGGGATATCTTGAAGTAATTTCACCAACTGCACTTATTCCCGTAGGTTTTGGGGCTGCTTTAATTCTTTGTTCGCCTGGTGTAAGAAAGGAAAACAAAGTAGTTGCGCATATAGCTGTTCTTTTAACACTAGTCATTTTAATTGCCTTAGTAGGAATGAGACTTCCTAAATCAATTGATCAAGGAGGTTTAGGGCTTGTAAGAGTCTTATTAATGATTGGAACTTCTGCCTTTTCAATGGTATATTTTGTAAAAAGTTTTATTGCAAATAGAAAAGCTAGAAAATAAGTTGAAATAAAGTTCGCTTTATCTATTCTTATTAGGCATAGTCAATAGTAATACTATCATATAAAAGCTTCCAATTAGATTTCTAATTGGAAGCTTTTATATTTATTAAAACTGATTGTATTAGTTCTCTTTAATTAAGTATATATAAACTGGAAAATGGTCACTATAACCGCCAGTATAACCACCATCTGCATAACTGCGGTAAGGGTAGCCTTTGTATCTTCCATGAGCATTTACTAAATAGGTTTTATTATAAATACCTGCCTGATAAAATCGATAACTTGAAAAATCTTTTTTTGTTAATTCTGTAGATATAATTATTTGATCAAAAAGATTCCAACTATCTCTATAAGCAATCGATCCTAACCCTTTTTTAGCTATATCCTCCATAGGATTATACAATTCTTTCATGTTAAGCCCTTCTGTTTTTCTTTGTGTTTTTAAATATTTTTTTACACTAGGACTCGTTGGGTCATCATTGAAATCTCCCATTGTTATAACTTTTGCATAAGGATCTTCGCTAAATAAAGAATCTATTATTTGTCTATTTAATTTTGCTGCTTTAATTCGTTTTGAACGACTTCTTTTTTCTCCACCACTTCTAGATGGCCAATGGTTTATAATTAGGTTAATTTTCTCACCATCTAGCATTCCACTTACTATAAGTTGATCTCTAGTAAAAACTCGTTTAGATTTATCGTTATCACTATAAATTAATAACTCTTTTGTCTTATAATTGGTAGGGGTAAATAATTTCTTTTTATATAATAAAGCTACATCAATCCCTCTTCTATCAGGTGAATTAAATTGTATAATACCATAATCTTTTTTTACTAAAGGTTTTTGATTTACTAAATCTTCTAAAACCTTTCTGTTTTCAATTTCACATACACCAATAATAGCAGGAGTTGTTCCAGAAACATCAGCCCCAATTTCTGAAATCACCTTTGCCATATTTTTTAATTTATCTTGATAGATTTCTTCCGTCCAATGATCTTTTCCTTCAGGAGTTCTGTCATCATCAAAAGTAATTGGGTCATTTTCAGTATCAAATAAATTTTCCAAATTGTAAAAAGCAATAGTGTTCACTTTATATGTTTTTGAATTCTGACCAAAACTAACGGTTAAAGAAAGTATTGAAAGGACTAAATAATAGCGTATCTGTCTCATAAAGTGTGCGATATGAAATATTATTTTTAAATATTTTATACTTCAAAAGTAGTTAATTCAAATTTATTGTTTAAATTTAACCTACTTCCCTCTTTATAAGCAATTATAAAACTTAGCAAACGTATAAAACAAAATGAGAAAAATTATTTTCACATTAGCTGTTGTATATATAAGCAGCACCATTTTACATGCTCAAGAGGTTGTAATAAAAGGAAGGGTGGTAGACACCTATTCAAGTGAAGTAATCACAGACGTGCAAATATATATTTTGTCTTCAAATTTTGAAACAAAGACAAATATGAAGGGATTGTTTGCCTTAACAGGTTCAGATTTCCCACAAGGAGAACAAATTCTTGTGGTAAGCAAGTTAAATTACATTACTCAGCGTATTCCTATTACCATTCAAAACGGAAAAACCATTAATCTAGACCCTATTATTATGGATATAGATTTAACCGAATTAGAATCCAAAATAGGACTTATTAATCTTTCTGATATTGAACTAGACGGTGATTTAGGAGGATCAGCTACTAATGTTTCAGGTCTGTTACAGGCATCAAAAGGTGCTTTCTTAAATGCAGCAGCTTTTGATTTTAGCGCTACTTTTTTTAGACCACGTGGTTTAGATAATGCCTATGGAAAAGTTTTAATCAATGGTGTTGAAATGAACAAGCAATTTAACGGTCGACCACAATGGGGAGACTGGGGAGGTCTTAACGATGTGCAAAGAAACAGGGAGTTTGCTATGGGATTAAAAGCCAATGATTACACTTTTGGTGGCCTTGCAGGAACAACCAATATGGTAATGAGAGCTTCAAAATATCGTAAAAGTGGACGGGTTTCAATTGCCGTAGCTAACAGAAGCTACAAAGGCCGAATAATGGCATCGTACCATAGTGGAGTTTCTAAAAAAGGTTGGGCCTATTCATTTTTAGTATCTAGACGGTATGGAAATGAAGGGTTTATTGATGGAACATTATACGAAGCGAATTCATTTTTCGCTTCTGTTGAAAAAATTATAAACGAAAAGCATTCCTTAAACTTTACCTCATTTTATACTCCAAACCGAAGAGGACGTTCAACAGCGGTTACACAGGAAGTAAAAAATCTAAAAGGGATTCGATACAATCCTAATTGGGGATACCAAAATGGAGAATTAAGAAACAGTCGTGTTCGAAATATTAAAGAACCAGTGTTTATGTTAAATCATTTTTGGAAAATAAACAAAAAAACAAATTTGAACACGAATGCTTCCTACCAAACTGGAAGTATTGGTAATACAAGAGTTGATAATGGAGGGACTCGCTTATTAGAAGTTGATGGCCAAGAAGCCTATTTAGGTGGAGGTAGAAATCCCCTTGGAAATTATTACCAACGATTACCTAGTTATTTCTTAAAAGACCCAAATTCAACTGCAGGGGACTTCCAAAACGCCTATGTAGCGCAACAAGAATTTGTTACTAACGGACAATTAGATTGGGAATCTCTTTATAGGGCGAATGCAATTTCAGTTTCTACTGGAGGGAATTCTATTTATGCTATTCAAGAGGATAGAATAGACGATACTCAGTTTACTATAAATTCTATTTTTAATAGTCAAATTACGGATAAAATATTATTTAATGTAAATATTAATTATCGAAATCTAAAAAGCGAAAATTTTGCTGAATTAAAAGATTTATTAGGCGGAACAGGATTTTTGGATGTAGATTTCTTTGCGGAAGGCGAAGATGGGGAAGTAACTATTGAAGTTGGAGATGTTGCTCAAAGTGACCTTAGAAACCGAAATAGAATTGCTAAAGAAGGAGATCGTTATAAATATAATTATGAGATTAATTCAAAGGTATTATCTGGTTTTGCTCAAGCTCAATTTAAATACAATCGAGTAGATTTTTATATAGGAGCTTCTGTTTCTAACACAAATTATCAACGGAATGGTTTGTTTGAAAATGGCAATTACCTAGGAACAGAATCTTTTGGTGAAGGGGAAAAACAAAGTTTTACAGATTTCGGAGTGAAAGGTGGTGCTATCTATAAAATAACAGGTAGACATTTAATAGATGTAAATTTAGGATACATATCTAAAGCACCAAGTATACGAAATACATTTACAAATGCTCGTCAAAACAATGCTGTTAGTATTGGTTTAGAAAGTGAGAAAATTCAGAATGTGGATATTGGATATATTTTTAGATCACCTATAATTAAAGCTAAAATTACTGGTTTTTATTCAAATTTTAAAGATGGAAGTGATTTAGGTTTTTATTTTACTGAAAATATTTCTGGTTTAGGATTGGAACAGAATGCATTTATACAAGAGGTAATGACCAATATCGAAAAACAACATATCGGTACAGAATTAGGAATTGAAGCACAAGTTACACCTACTATAAAGTTAAAAGGCGCAGCATCGATGGGTCAATATACTTATCATAACAATCCAAACTTATATATTACAAGTGATGATTTAGATGGACCAATTTCATTTGGAGATGGTACTACTAAATTAAAAAATTATCATGTTGCAGGAGGTCCAGAAAGAGCATATCAATTAGGTATTGAATATCGAGATCCAAAATTTTGGTGGGTAGGATTAACAACTAATTACTATTCTAATACTTACCTAGATATCAATAATTTAGCGCGATCTGATAATTTTAGTACAGATTTTGACGGACAGCCCTTTAACAATTACGATCCAGAAGTAGCGAAGGAATTATTAAAACAAGAAAAGTTTGACGATTACTTTCTAGTAAATGTAATTGGAGGCAAGTCTTGGAAAATTAAACAATATTATGTTGGATTTTTTGCTTCGATCAATAATGCTTTAGATCAAGAATATGTAACTGGTGGATTTGAACAAGGAAGAAAATCAAGCTATAGAGATTTAAAGGAAGATAAATTACTTGAATATGGGCCTATTTTTGGACCTCGTTATTTCTTTGGTACCGGAGGATCTTATTATGTAAATGTTTACGTAAGATTTTAATTAATAAAATATAGACGGATATATCGTTAACATAAAAAATAAAATTTATCAAAATGAAAACTATAAAAAATTATAAACTAGCAGCTTTTTTCTTTGCAATGACCCTGGCAGTATCTTGTGTAAAAGATGATGACTACGATATGCCAAATACAGATTCTGCTGCACCAATTATTAACGGAACTATGATCACAATTAATGTTTTAAACTCCTTGTTAGAACAAGAACAAAATGTAAATGGGAATGATATTTTGAGTTTTATTGAAAGTAATTTATATATTTCTGGATTCGTAATTTCAAATGACGAAGCAGGAAACATATATGAAGAATTAGTACTGCAAGATTTAGCAATTAATCCTAGCAGAGGAGTAAAAGTTTTAATAAATGTTAGCCCTTTATTTACTACTTTTGAATTTGGCAGAAAAGTTTTTGTTAAGCTTGATGGTCAGTCTGTAGGATATAATGGAGGTGTTTTATCTCTAGGATTTAGAGATGGGAACCAAGTTGAAGCTATTGCTGAATCACTTATGGATCAAACTATCATAAGAGCTATTGAGTTAGCAGAAATAGAACCATTATCAATAAATATTTCAGACTTTTCAGCAGCTAAAACAAATCTTTATTTGCGATTAAATGATGTGCAATTTAATCGCAATGATGCATTGGGTGAAAATCGTAAAACTTTTGCTGCCGAACCAGAAGATGAGTTTGACGGAGAAAGAAATTTAGAAAGTTGTGCCGAAGGCTTCAGTGTAATCTTAAGTACCAGTACATTTTCAGATTTTAAAGCTATTGAATTGCCTCAAGGAAGAGGATATTTAGATGGAATATTAACATATAACTATTTTGGAGATACATTTAATATGGTATTAAACTCTCCAGAAACGATACATTTTAACAGTACTGACCGTTGTGATCTTGTGGAGGTAGATTGTGGTTTAGCAGAAACAACTGGAAGCAATGTGATATTTAGTGAATTCTTTGAGTCACAAGAAGTGGATGAGTCAATTACTGGAAATGGATGGACAAATTATATCCAAGAGGGTTCTAGAGATTATGAGGCTTATTTTAGCGATGGTGGTAACGGAAACCCTTCTTTAGGAATTTCTGCTTCAATTGGGTCTTATAATTCTAATGATGATAGCACTATTGCATGGTTAATTATGCCTGAAATTGATTTTGATGTTCAAGACGGAGAAACCATCAACTTTAAAACTTCTAATAGTTTTTCTGACGGTAGTACATTAGTGTTATTATTCTCTAGTGATTGGGATGGAAATCCAGATACTATTGCTACAAGTACTTGGGATAGTATACCAGCTGCTTATATAGTTCAAGATGATGATTTTTATGGCGATTGGTATCCATCAGGAAATATAAGTTTAGATTGTATTAACGGAAAAGGATATATTGGATTTAAATATACAGGAAATGGTAAAGAAGATTTCGACGGAACCTACGAACTAGATGAAATTATTGTAAACTCTAACTAACTTCTATACTACTACCAAGTATGGCCTTTCAATTTTAAGGCAGCTTTTAAGATATCTTTTTGACTTATTTGACCTACCAATTTACCTTCTTTTACAATTGGAAACCTTCTTCTTTTTGAAGAAATAAATTTTTCAGCAGCATCAAAAATATTCATATCACCATCAATGGTTTCAATATCTTTAATCATATGATCTTCTACATTTATATTCCCCAAAGGCTGGTTGTAATAACGACTTTCGGTAATTTGTTTGATACAGTCCCCTTCTGATATCATTCCAATTAATTCGTTATTTTTATTAACAACAGGTCCACCAGAAATTCGATTTTTAATAAGTTGATTCATTACCGCTAACACCGATTGTTGAGGTTTAAATACAATTAAGTTTCTTGTCATATAATCAGATACAATTATTTGTTCCGATGTGTCTTTTGCCTTTTTAGACCTTCTCCCAATAAAACTTTTAATTCCCATAATATTCATGTTTAACATCCTAAGTTAAACATAAATATTAAGAATTTCTTTTAGAAAATAGCAATATTCACTTTTATTGATATTATATGGTACATTTAAAGCTTATAAAAACTCTATCTATGAAGCGTTCTCAATCCTTTATATCTTTTTTATTAATAATTGGCTTAGTCTACTTAAGCTTTTACAGTTTAATGCCTCAAAATGGGACTCCAGCCTCAATTTCTGAAACTGAATTCTCCACAGAAAGAGCTTTAATTCCTTTAAAGGAAATCACGAAAGCTCCACATTATATTGGAACTGCAGAACACACAAGAGTTCGAGAATATATTGTAGAACAATTAAAGGGATTGGGTTTAGAAACCGAAATACAAGAGGGATTTATACTGAACCCTAAGTGGAAGAGTTTGGATAAACCAAAAAATATACTTGCAAAAATTAAAGGTTCTGGAAACGGTAAGTCTCTATTGCTCTTATCTCATTATGACAGTGCCTTAACTCCATCATTTGGCGCTAGTGATGCAGGAAGTGGAGTAGTCACTATTTTAGAAACGATTCGAGCTTATAAAGCGAGTGGTAAAATACCAAAAAATGATATTATAATTTTAATTACCGATGCTGAAGAGGTAGGTTTAGACGGAGCTAGACTTTTTGTTAAAAATCATTCCTGGGCAAAAAATGTAGGTATTGCTTTAAATTTTGAAGCTCGTGGTAGCGGAGGTCCGAGTAATATGATTGTAGAAACTAATGGCGGAAATAAAAACTTAATTAATGCTTTTATAGAAGCAGACGTTAAATTTCCCGTGGCATCCTCGTTAATGTATAGTATCTATAAAATGTTGCCAAACGATACAGACTCTACTGTTTTAAGAGAAGGAGGCGATATCGATGGGTTCTTTTTTGCATTTATAGATGATCATTTTGATTACCATACAGCAAATGATAATTTTGAAAATCTAGATCGAAATACCTTACAGCATCAAGGAGAATATTTACTTCCATTAGTTCATTATTTTGGGGATGCAAATCTTAGTTCTTTAAAATCTAACGAAGACAATGTATATATAAACGTGCCAATTCTTAAAATGATTAGCTATCCTTTTGATTGGATATTTCCGATGTTAATTTTGGCAATTGTATGTTTCATTGTTTTAATTGTTTATGGATTAAACAAGAAGGTACTTTCAGGCAAAACGATTGTAAGAAGTTTTATTCCTTTTTTATTAGCGATGGTTAGTTGTGGACTTATAGGATTTTATGGATGGAAATTACTCTTGGTACTGTATCCGAAATATTTAGAAATACAACATGGATTTACCTATAACGGTCATACTTATATTTCATTTTTTGTAGTAGTGTCATTAGGAATCTTATTTGGGATTTATCATAGGTATTCTAAAAATACAAATGTTGCAAGTTTGTTAATTGCGCCACTTACATTTTGGTTAATCATAAACGTATTGGTTGCTATTTATTTAAAAGGGGCAGCATTTTTTATTATCCCAGTTTTTCTAGGACTTCTTTCTCTATGGATATTAATACGTCAAGAAAAACCTAACCTAATTTTAATGGTTTTAATTGGGGGCTTAGCAATTTTTATGTTTGCCCCTCTTATTCAATTTTTCCCTGTAGGTTTAGGATTAAAAATGTTGGTAGGAAGTTGTTTATTTACCGCATTGCTTTTTGGAATATTACTACCAGTCTTTGGGTTTTATAGCGAGAAAGGAGTTATTTCTGCGGCGTTTATGCTAGTAGCGATTGTGTTTTTTATTAAAGCACATCTAACAAGTGATTTTACTGCTGAAAGACAAAAACCAAATAGTTTGGTGTATTATTATGATGCAGATATGGAAGCAAATTATTGGGCCACTTATGATCAACTATTAGACGATTGGACCAAAGAATATTTAGGAGAAGACCCTGAAGAAGCATCTAACTATATAAGCTATGCATCTGGAAGTAAATATTCTAAAGGCTATAGTTTTGCTGTGGAAGCTCCGCCTAAAAACATTCCTTTATTTGAAGCGGTATTGAATAAAGACACCATTATAAATAACATTAAAAAGAGAACCTTTACTATCATTCCAAAACGAAATGTTAATCAAATAAGTTTATATGTAGCAGAAGGGGTAGAGTTTGATTTTCTTTCCTTTAATGGTCAAAGTTTGCCATTAAACAAAAATGAAAATAGTGCTTCACAAAAAATTAAGAGTAAAGAATTGGTTCGGTATTATATTTCAGATAAGGATAGTTTAGAGGTTTCTTATGAAGTTTCAAAAGATCAAAAAGTTTCTTTTACGGTGATGGAGTACTCTTTTGATTTATTAGATCACCCTCAATTTACGATTACCAATAGAGCAGAAAATATGATGTCTAAACCATTTGTAGTTACGGATGCTATTATTGTAAAGAAAACAATTGTTATTGATAACTTGATATTAAAGGTTAGGGATTAACCAATAATACTCTTTTTTTATAAATTTTATGGATGCTACCAAATACGAACGCGTTCTTCAGTAGGAACAAACATTCCGTCTCCTTCTTTTATATCAAACGCTTCATAAAAAGCATCAATATTAATAAGAGGTTGTGTTGCTCTTACCATACCTGGAGAATGTGGATCTGTTTTAATGCGATTTCGCAATTCCTCATCTCTTGTTAAAGTTCTCCAAACAGTTGCCCAACTCATAAAGAATCGTTGTTCTGCTTTAAAACCATCAATATCTTCCGGTCTTCCATTTTTTTCGTAAAGCAATTGCAAACCATCGTAAGCTCCTAAAACTCCACCAAGATCTCCAATGTTTTCACCTAAAGTAAATTTACCGTTGATATAAACACTATCTAATACTTCTATCTTACTGTATTGTGCTGCCAAAGCATCTCCTCTAGCTGTAAATTGTTTTAAGTCTTCTTCAGACCACCAATTTACAAGATTCCCATTGGCATCAAAACGAGCACCACTATCATCAAATGCATGAGAAATTTCATGACCTATTATGGCACCAATTCCACCATAATTTACAGCATCATCTGCTAAATAATCATAAAAAGGAGCTTGTAATATCGCTGCAGGAAATACAATTTCATTATTTAATGGGTTAAAATATGCATTCACAGTTTGTGGTGACATTCCCCATTCTGTTTTGTCTACAGGTTCTCCCATTTCAGATAAATTTTTAGCCAATGCCCATTTGTTAATTGCACTTATATTTTCAAAATAGGTGTTTCCCTTTTTAATTTCCATCGTTGAGTAATCTTCCCAAATGTCTGGATAACCAATCTTTACCGTAAATTTATCTAATTTTTCAATGGCTTTTGTTTTGGTTTCATCACTCATCCAGTCTAGTAATTGAATGCGCACTTGATAAGAAGCAATAACATTTGCAATCATTTCTTCTGCATTTTCTTTTGCCTCTGGCGGAAATTTAGCATCTACATACAATTGCCCTAATGCTTCTCCAACATTATTGTTAACTACTGATAATGCTCGTTCATTAGCAGGTCTCATTTTTTTAGCATCTCTTAAATACTTACTGTAAAATTCCCAGTTGGCTACTTCAATTTCTTCTGTTAATCGACTCGCACTACTAACAAAAGTATCCCAACGCAATAGCGTTTTAAGATCATCGATAGTATGTTCTGTTAAAAATGAATTTAAGGTGCTAATAAATTTAGGCTGTGTTGCGATAAGGGTATCAACGTTTTGTTTAAGCTTTTTATCAGCCATCATTTTTTTTATATTTAATGATGGAATTAATAATTGTGTTTCTGAAATGGATTTTGGATTGTTATAATTACGCATATCTCTACTTTGTACTTTATCCAATCGAGGTATTGCTAATTGCGTTTCCATCGCTAGAATTTTTTCTGCAGAAGCGGTAGCAGAAATTTCATCATCCCCTAAAAACTGTAGCATTTTTGAAATGTATTCTACATATTTTGCACGGATTTCAACAGATTTTATATCCATTTCTAAATAATAATCACGATTACCAAGACCAAGACCATTCTCTGTAACATAAGCTGCGTTTATAGAACTATCATTTAGGTCTGCAAATGAAACAAAATCTATAAATGGTGAACTTACATTGGGAACCGTCATTAAAACAGTTTGAAGATCGTTTAAATTCTCTATGCCAGCAATAGCATCTAAAGCGGGTTGTAAGGGGGTTATTCCCTCAGTATTACGAGTATCAACATCAAGTTTTGAGTCGAATAAAAATAATGCTTTCGCCTGATCGGTATTTGAAGCGTAGTTTCCGGTATTTTTGGCTTTTGCTAAGATCTCAAGAACATCGCTATCTGTAGATTTTCGCAAAACAGAAAATCCTCCCCAGATGGTGCGATCTTCAGGGATTTTTGTGTTTTTCATCCAATTTCCGTTCACATAATTATAAAAATCATCTTTTGGATTTACGCTTGTATCCATGTTTTCCAGAATAATACCGTGTGGTAATTCATCTGCTTTTTTAGAACTTTTATTGGCTTCACCACAAGACATTAGCATTAATGCAAGAGAAGCGGTTAAAGTTAAAAATTTAAATGCTGTTAATTTCATAATTATAGTTTCAATTGTATTGGGTTTTATTTTTTATTTTGGTCTTCTAATTCTGCTTTATAAACAGCATCTAGAAATTGTTTTTGAAGTACTAATTCTTTATTTTCACTATCAACTCTTAGTAAATCGACGGCATCTTTTTCAAATTTTTCATTGATCTGAATAAATAAATTTTTCACTGAAATATTCATTTCTTTAAAATCATCTTGAAGTCTTACAGAATCAAAATGAGCCTTATTTACTTCTTGATTTAATAACTGAGTTCGAGTTTTTACTACAATTACCCTTGAGAAAATTAAAGGAGTATTTAAGGTGTCAGGGATTTTTTTAATTAGAGAATTAATATGAGAAACCATCAGAATTGATTTAGTTTGTATCGCTTCCAAATTATTTCCATTAATGGTTTTTGCTTGTTCTTCAAAATCTTCAAAAGCTCCCCAATGTATCACTTCTGCTCTTGCGCTTTCTGAAATCGTCGGAAATTTAAAATTAGTATTACCATAAATACTTGAATTTATTTTTTGAGAAATCAATTTTTGTATTGGTTCTTTTTGGTTATTTCCACAAGAAACTACGATTAAACTTACTATAAAAAATACAAGAATTTTCATTTGATAAAAGTGTGTATCTACAAATATACAAGTTCTATGGACATATTAAAGTTAATTTTAAGTGAATGTAAAAGAGAAGAATATTCGTATATTTACATAATAAAAAATTATAATTTTTGAATAAAATAATTCTTATAATAGGTGCATCGGGTCAAATAGGAACCGAACTAACAATGCAACTGAGAAAGAAATACGGAAACCAAAATGTAGTTGCTACAGATATTAGGGAAGATGATGGAACCTTAAGTAAAGACGGTCCTTTTGAAGTTTTAGATGCCATGGATTACCAGGGTATTGAAAGCATAGTTATAAAGTATAAAATTACAGATGTTTATTTGTTAGCGGCCATGTTATCTGCTACTGCTGAAAAGTTTCCGATGCGTGCATGGAATTTAAATATGAACTCATTATTTAATGTTTTAAACCTTGCTAGAGATCAAAAAATTAAGAAAGTATTTTGGCCTTCAAGTATTGCAGTATTCGGACCCTCTTCTCCAAAAGAGAACACACCACAAAGAACAATAATGGAACCTTCTACAGTTTATGGAATTAGTAAACAAGCTGGTGAAAGATGGTGTGAATATTATCATAATATTTATGGTGTGGATGTTCGAAGTATTAGATATCCAGGTTTAATAAGTTATAAAACTCCACCTGGTGGAGGTACAACAGATTATGCAGTAGCTATTTATCATCAAGCTATTAAAGGCAAGAATTATGTTTGTTTCCTAGATAAGCAAACCACATTGCCCATGATGTATATTGATGATGCCATAAGAGCTACATTAACTATTATGGATGCTCCAAAGGAGTCGATTAAAATAAGAAGCTCTTATAATCTATCAGGATTAAGTTTTAATCCAATTGAAATTTCTGAAAGCATAAAACAACAAATTCCAAGTTTTGAAATTTCTTATAAACCAGATTTTAGACAAAAAATTGCAGATTCTTGGCCGAAAAGTATAGATGATACAGATGCCAAAAATGATTGGAGATGGAAAAACAATACATCATTAGAAGAAATCACTGCTATAATGCTTAAAAATTTACAGGATTAAATAATAGTATTTTAAAACCAAGGTCGTTTACCAACCTGGTAGGTATTATAAAATTCTTCATCACTCTTTGTAAGATAAATAATACCTTCTATAAATCCTATAATCCCAGCAGCACCACAAGTTAAAAATGTGATGACCATTTGAATTATTCCTTCTTTAGTATAACCTAAAATAAATTTATGTATCCCTAATGGTCCAAATAAAATAGCCATAATACCAGCTATTACTTTTTTGTTTTCGCCATTAGCAGTTAAATCATTCCAGTTTTCTTTAAATTCATTTGCAGTTTGTTTCGCCTCTTTTTCAAATGATTGTTTATTTTCTTCGCTCATTAATAGTTGGTTTTTAGCAAGTTGATTTGTAAATATAATAAATAAGCACTATCAATTGACTCCCAAAGTTCAATTTTATTAACTTAATTGTCTGAAATTTAACCAAAATTGGCATAATCATCGGTATCTAATCATCAAATGATTTTATACCAATCTTTTGTTGTTTTGGCTATTTCGTTTTAAAAATACTCACCTCCTAATACAGTTACTCGTTTCATGATCTTAGGTTTTAATTTATTGAAATTCACGAACTATTTTGTCTGCAATTACTTGGGCTAATTTCTCTTTACTTTCTAATGTCCATCCTGCAATATGAGGACTTAAAATCACATTTTCCATACTTAATAAGTCAGATAAAGATGCTGGTATTTTATTAGAAAATAATGACTCGAACGAACTCTTTTCAAACTCTAAAACATCCAAACCAGCTCCTAATAGTTTGCCTTTTTTTAAAGCTGAAACTAAGTCTGAGGTGACCACACTTTTTCCTCTAGCGGTATTTAATAACCAAAATGCTTTTGAAAATTGATTGATAAAATCGCTGTTTACCATTCTGTTTGTTAAGGGGGTCCAAGGAATATGTAAACTCACAACATCTACTTCTTTTTGAAAAGTTTTTAATGAAACTTGAGTCGCATTTTTATCACCAACTTGTTTCTTAATATCATAGCAAATTACCTTGCAATCAAATCCTTTTAGTTTTTTTGAAAAAGCTTTACCCATATTTCCATACCCAATAATACCCACTGTTTTTCCATCTAATTCAATTCCTCTATTTGCTTCCCGATGCCACAATCCTTTTCTAACTTCAAGATCTGCTTTGTTAAGTTTATTAAACAAGGAAAGAAGCATCCCTAAAGTATGTTCGCCAACAGCATTACAATTTCCTTCAGGTGCTGATATTAAAGTAATTTTTTTAGATGCAGCATAAGGAATATCTATACTTTCTAATCCAGCACCTACTCGCGCAATAAACTTTAAATTAGCTGCAGCATTAATAAAAGTTGCATCGCATTTAAACCTGCTCCTTATAACGATTCCGTCATATTCTGAAATGATTTGTTCAATATCAGATTTAGAAGAGGTGTAATCTTCTTCGTTTTTATATCCAGCATTTGTCAGTTGCTCAATAAGTAAAGGATGGTTTTTATCTAAATGAAGGACTTTCACGATTAAATTTTTGGATAATTGCTAATTGTTTTTTCGTGTTTAATAGTACCGGTATGAGCGGTACTCAATTTTTCAAATAATAACACATGAACTTCTTCTCCGTTTTCTGTTACTGGACAATGTTCCACTCCTTTTGGGACTAGTATAATTTCTCCTTCATTAATAATTTCAATACGATCCCTAAAATGCATTTCTAAAGTGCCTTTTATAACTTGAAATAACTCATCTTCTTTTTCGTGTTGGTGCCAAACAAACTCACCCTTAATCTTTGCTAAAAGTACTTGCATATCGTCTACGATTGCAATTTGATGAGGATGCCAGTTCTTGCTGAATTTCGAGAACTTTTCTTTAATATTTATAGAATTCACGGTCTTATAAATTAGTCAAACAAGGTACTAATTTCTTCTGTTATTTTAGTTGGACGTAGTGTTTTTTCATTTAATAAGCACCAAGTAGTTTTTGCTTCGACGATTGTTTTTTGATCACTTAATCTAACAATTTTATAATGGCGTTCACTTTTAACCCCTTCGTTTTTAGCAATCCAAGTGGTCAATTCTAATTTTTCTCCTTTAAAGGAAGCTGCTTTATAATTAATCGTGTGATTAATAACGTACCATATATAATTTTCTTGAAATTTTTTAGGCACCGCATCATTCCAATGTTTTTCTGCAGCATCTAAGCACCATTCCAAATAAATAAGATTATTTACGTGATTTCTTTTATCTATTGCGGATGAAGGGACTATAAATGTTTTGGAATAGATTTTCATTTAAAAACCAAGAATAAGTTTTGCGATATAAAAGAACAGAAAAATTCCAAAAATATCATTACTAGTAGTAATAAAAGGTCCTGTTGCAATTGCAGGGTCAATTCCTTTGCGATCTAAAATGATCGGAACAAAAGTCCCTATAAGTGCAGCGATTATAATTACAGTTAACATAGAAATAGCAATTGTGATACTTACAATAAAATCTTGACCAACTATAACTCCAAAAAGGATTACTAATAATCCTAATATGGATCCGTTAATTAATGCCAATCCTAATTCTTTTAATAATCGATGAAATAAACTCCCTTTAACAACATCGTTTGCTAAACCTTGTACAATAATAGCGCTAGACTGAACACCAACATTACCTGCCATTGCCGCTATTAATGGTGTAAAGAAAAATAATATTGGATAATTAAACAATGCTTCTTCAAATCCTTGTAAAATGTAAACACTGCCTAATCCTCCAAATAATCCTAAAACCAACCAAGGTAATCTTGCTTTGGTTAATTCTAAAATACTATCATCAGCTTCAACATCTTGCGATATACCCGCTGCCATTTGATAATCTTTTTCTGCTTCCTCTTTTATGAAATCTACAATATCATCAATGGTAATTCTACCAACTAATACACCATTTTTATCTACAACAGGAATGGCTTCCAAATCGTATTTTTGCATAATTCTTGCTACTTCTTCGTCTTCTGTAGCAACGGTTACATAATCTACTTTTGCAATATAGATTTCACTAATATATGTTTTGGCAGACGCAGTTAAAAGGTCTTTTAAAGAAAGGCGTCCTTTTAATTTACCATCTTTATCGGTAACATAAATAGAATGAACTCGAGTTACATTTTCTGCTTGTCTACGCATTTCTCTAACACAACTAGCTACAGTCCATGTTTCTTTTACCTGAACCAACTCTTTTGCCATTAATGCTCCGGCAGTATCTTTATCATAGGTTAAAAGCTCTACAATATCGGAGGCGTGCTCTTCGTCTTCAATTATTTCAATTACCTTTTTCTGAATGTGATCATCGAGTTCTGCTACTACATCGGCAGCATCATCAGTATCCATTTTTTCAATTTCTTTGGCAATTTCTTTTGGGGAAAGATAACTTAGAATTTTTTCTCTATCATCTTCATCTAATTCCATTAAAGCTTCAGAAGTAATTTCACTTTCTAAAGATTTAATAAGATATGCAGCATCTTCAGGTTTTAATTCCTCTAGGAGTTCAGCAATATCAGCAAAGTGTAGTTCGTGTAATAAATCCCTAAGCATATTGCCATCTTTTTTGGCAATGAGTCGGGTTATTTTTTCTGAATAATCAGGTGTTAGTTGAAATTGCATCTTTCTCTAATTTTTGAGTGAGCATAATAAATTCTGAAACCGAAAGTTGTTCGGGTCGCTGTCCAAAGATAATATCTTCTTTTAATTTATCGGAAAGATTAAAGACTTTTAAACTATTCCGCAATGTTTTTCTTCTTTGCTGAAAAGCAGTTTTTACGACTCTAAATAACATTTTCTCATCACAAGGAAGCGTATAGTTTTCTTTTCTTCTTAAGCGAAGCACTCCGCTATCTACCTTTGGAGGAGGATTAAAGACAGTAGGAGGAACTGTAAATAAATATTCTGCATCGTAAAAAGCTTGAACTAAAACCGACATAATTCCGTAGATTTTACTTCCTTCTTTTTCACAAATACGTTTTGCTACTTCCTTTTGAAACATGCCCGTAAATTCTGGAATTTGATCTCGCCATTCTAAAGTTCTAAATACAATTTGTGTAGATATATTATAAGGGAAGTTTCCAGTAATAGCATAGGGTTCTCCATTAAAAAAATTTTCTAAATCAAATTTTAAAAAATCAGCAGGGATTACTTTTAGGTTTTTGTTTTTAAAATGTTCATTTAGATAAGTTACAGATTCTTGATCTAGTTCCATTGCTATAATTTCTAGATTTTTTTCTACAAGATATTTGGTGAGCACTCCCATGCCGGGTCCAATTTCTAATACATTTTTGTAAGTGTCTTGCGTTAGTGTGTCTGCAATTTTTTTTGCAATAGTTTCGTCTTTAAGAAAATGTTGCCCTAAATATTTTTTTGCTTTTACAGACATTCTGAATGGTGTGTTATACTATACTCATCTATAATTTCTAGTTCTGTTCTAAAGGTTAGCATTTTATCTGCAAATTTTAATAAACCATCTTGGTTTAGCTTATCTGCATCATTTTTATAATAACTGTCTAAAGCTTTGCGAGATTTTGCTCTGTATTGTATAGCATACGTAATACCTCCCATTTCTTCTTCAACGAGCACTTTGGTAAGTTTAGCATCTGTAAATTTTCCGGTAGCTAAAACCTGAGGGATATAATTTTTAATCCAAATCAGCCATTCGTCGTGTATACTTTTTTCAATATTTACAGTAACATTATATATAATCATTTTTATTCTATTTCATCACCTCGAAGCATCCTGTATTTTTTTCTTGCTTCTACAAAGTAGATGCTATCTACAAAGTTGAAGATTAATAACTCATAGTATTCTTTTGCTTTTTGAGGTTGGTTAAGTTTTGTTTCGTATAGTTTTGCTAACCGATAATGCGCATCATCAGCTAATATATCTTCATTATAAAACTGTATTAATGCAAGATAACTTTCTGCTGCTTTTTCATACTCACCCTTGGTCTCATATAATTCACCTAGTTTTAGTAAAGCTTCATCTTCAATTTTTTCACCTTTATGGTTCTCTAATAAATTTTTTAAAACTGAAATTGCTTCTGTTTCTTTTTTTTGAAATGTTAAAAGATCAGCTCGAGCAAATTGTTTTAAGGCAGTTTGAGTAGAGTCTTCAATAGAATTATCTTTTATCAACAAGCTCAGTTGCATTGCATCGTTGGCAATTAATTGTGTTGCTGATTTTTTAAGAACATCTAATTGTAACTGTGCCCAAGCAAAATCAAAATTAAAGTAACTTGTTTTTGCAACTTTAAAACGTGCTTCTTGTGCTAATAAATTACCTTTTACTTCATGCTGAATTTGTGAATAATAGATCAATGCTTGATTAAATTTCTCGTCAAAAACTAAAATATCTGCTAATAGCATTTTAATTCTTGCTTCTTGGTATTGAGATAAAGGCTGTTTTGAAAAAGATTTTAAATTTGAAACAGCAAGGTCTTTTTCGTTGTTTTGAAAACCTAAAAAATAATTATAATCTAATTGAAGCTGATGCGTTTCTTTTCCGCTGCCAAATTCATTAAATAAATCTTCGTAGCTTTTTTTAATTTTTGGATATTCTTTTTTGGAAGCAGTTTTTAATTTAATCTTCATTAATTGTTGATATCCTTCTATTTTTTCTTTGGGTGTTGAAGCGTTATCGATTACAAAATTTACTATTAATATAGCATTTTCATCATCATCATCATTGGTGGCAAAATAAGCAATATCTGCTATTCCAGACATATCATTATTTCCCATACGTTTGTAAATTGCTTTTTCTTGAGTAAATGCTTTTTTATATTCCTTTTGTTGAATAAACAACCAGCTTAATAATTCATTGTACAAAACATCGGATTGCTTTTGCAATTTTTGAAGTAAGACTTTACGGAGTAAAATATTTGCTTCTTCAGCAGGGTCTTCAGAGATATAAAGGCTGAAGTTTTGTTGAGCGACCCCTTGATAAGAACGTTTTTTTTTAATTAAAACTAAATAACTGTCAAACATTTTTTCAAGGTTGCCCTGTTCACCATAAAGGCGTGCTAACTGATAGCTATAGTCAGTATCCGGAAAAACATCCATAGCAGTTAAATACGTTTCAATAGCTTTATCTAAAAGACTATATCTTTCAAAAGATTCACCAATACTTCTTCCATAATTAAATTTTTCACTTTCTTTTACAAAAAGAATTGCTTTGTTATAATTAATAGTGGCTAATGAATCATTTTCTTGCAGCGAATAGTTATACCCTAATTCCACATAGAGTTGAGGGATAATTTTTATATTTAATCTTCCTTTTAATAGCTTTTCTGCTTCTTTATATTCTTCTAATTGTTGGTGTGAAGCTACAATAGCTTTAAAATAATTAAAGTATTTATTTTTTTTATAAAGCTGGGTATAAAGCGTGAGTGCTTTTTCGTATTCTCCTTGTTCAAAATAGTTTTCGGCTAACAAATTATTTTGAGCATTCATACCAGTTAATGATAGAAAAAATAAGATGAAAACAATTTTGTGCATGGGATAAAGATAGGGAATAGATTTCTTAATAAAATGTCAATTTATTAGGGTTTAATTAAAAATAGGAACTCCTTCTAATTGTCCCCATTCGGTCCATGAACCGTCATATAAAAAGTGATTATTTTCTGAAATTAATGCAGCTGCTAAAATTAATACACAAGCGGTTAATCCAGAACCACAAGTGAATATTTTTGGCTGATTGTCTATCTTCAGTTTTTTAAAAATAGCAGAAATTTCATTTAGCGGAATAAATTTTCCGTCTTTTAATACCTCTAAAAATGGTAGGTTTACAGCATTTGGGATGTGACCAGATTTTAAATTTTTTCGACTTTCTGGAACCAATCCGAAAAACCGTTCATTAGATCGAGCATCTATTACAATAGCTTCTTTTGACGCTATGTTTTCTAAGATCTGAGAAGCTGATTTCTGAAAATTTGAATTAAATAGTGCTTTAAAATTCCCTTCAGGTAGTTCTCGAGTTTGAATCGATTCTGTAGGATAGTTTTTATTTTTCCATGCTGGAAGTCCACCATCTAAAACGGCAATATTTTTATGTCCCATACTTTTAAACATCCACCATACTCTAGGACTAGCATAAATACCTATATTATCATAAACTACAATAGTACTATTGTTATTTATTCCTAGGTTTCTAGACGCGAAAGCAAAAGCTTCAGGATTTGGTAATGTATTTGGCAGTGGGTTTTCTAGATCAGAAAAACTTCTTTTTAAATCAAAATAACGAGCTCCTTTAATTTGAATTCTAGGAAATACAACTTCAATATTAGCTACATTACTTTCTAAACTAACATCTAAAATCACCAAATCAGGTGCGTTTAAATTTTCAGAAAGCCAATTAATAGAGACTAATGGATTCAAATATAATTGATTAATTAATAATGTCAAAACCGCAATATGGCACTAATACTTCCGGTATTTTAATTCCTTCTGGGCTTTGGTAATTTTCCAAAATACCTGCCAATACTCTTGGTAAAGCTAAAGAGCTACCGTTAAGTGTATGAGCTAATTTATTTTTACCGTCTTCATCTTTGTAACGTAATTTCAACCTATTTGCTTGAAATGCTTCAAAATTTGAAACCGATGAAATTTCTAACCAACGATCTTGAGCGGTAGAAAAAACTTCAAAATCATAGGTTAAAGCAGCGGTAAATCCTAAATCTCCACCACATAACCTAAGTATGCGATAGGGTAATTTTAGTTCTCTAAGGATGTCTTTAACGTGGGTTAACATTCCGGTAAGAGCGATATAAGAATTTTCAGGTTTTTCAACTCTAACAATTTCAACTTTATCAAATTGGTGCAATCTGTTTAACCCTCTAACATGTGCTCCATAACTTCCAGCTTCTCTTCTAAAGCAAGGAGTATATGCGGTACATAAAATTGGTAATTCTGAATGCGTCCTTAAATCTCCACGGAATAAATTAGTAATAGGAACTTCTGCGGTAGGGATTAAGTATAAATCGTCTAATGTTGAATGATACATTTGTCCTTCTTTATCTGGTAATTGACCAGTTCCAAAACCTGAAGCTTCATTTACTAGATATGGGACTTGATATTCTGTATAACCAGCGTCTGTATTTTTATCTAAAAAATAAGCGATTAAAGCACGTTGAAGTCGAGCGCCTTTTCCTTTGTATACCGGAAATCCAGCACCCGTAATTTTTACACCAAGCTCAAAATCTATTATATCGTATTTTTTTGCCAATTCCCAATGAGGTAATGCACCTTCAGAAAGTTTTGGAATTTCACCTTCAATAAAAACCTCTTGATTATCATTTTCATCGGTTCCAGCTGGCACCAATTCATTTGGAATATTAGGGATGGTAAAAAGTAATTGCTGAAGATTTCCTTCAGCATTATTTAGTGTTTCTGTAAGTTGTTTTGAAACTTCTTTTAATAGGGTAGTTTTCTCTTTTAAAAGAGTTGCCTTTTGAGGTTCTCCATTTTTAAATAGAATTCCAATTTCTTTAGAAAATGTATTGGATTGCGATAACGTTTCATCAAGTTTAGCTTGAGTTACTTTACGTAACTCATCGGTTTTTAAAACTTCTTCAAAAATAGTTGTAGCATCAAAACCTCTTTTGCTAAGGGATTGAATAAATTTTTCTTTGTTTTTGCGAATTTCGTTTACTTGTAACATTTTCTTAAAACTTTGAGCTTGCAATTTAGGAAAAAAGAGGGGTTTATTAGGAGATTTTTTGCTGCTTATTTATTATGATAATCTTCAGGCGGAGTCAATAACCAATTACTGTGTTTAAATAGATCCCAATTTAGATTTGCAATGTCTATTTTAGGATCGGTAAACTGATGAAATGGACCTCCATTTATACTTACTTTTGAATTCATGTAAATAGCAACATCATTTCCTTTTTCAGTTTCAGTTGCTTTAATTTTTTGGGCTAATTGCCACATTAAATCTGGTTTTGTAGTTACCGATCGACTTTGTTTAGGTGATAGCAATTTTTTATAATCATATACCTTTTCTTTACCTGTTTTTTTATTTTGAACACGAACAGTTAAGGTGCCACTTTTAGATCGTAACATCATTCTCCAACTCATTCGATGGCCTTCTTCAGTCCAAAGCACATCATCTTGAATCATCCAATGACGAATAGGTAAACCTATTTGAAATATAAAATACACCAATAATATACCGATCAGTATATTATTGTATTTAGGTATTGTGATTTTGTATTCATTGTAAATTTCATTTTTAAGTTTGAATCTTTTTTGGATGGTTTCCGAACTAAAGAAAAACAATAAAAAAGCAATTGACATATAAGGGAAAATACCTACTTGAAAAACAATGGAGTTAAACAAATTAAAAAATAGCGAAAGGTAAAAGCCAAGTAACCTCGTTCTTTTCCATAATAGCATTGGGATGATGAGCAAATCAAAAAATATTCCGAAGTAGGCAATAACATAATGCACCCAACTATGTTGCAATAACTCTCCAATTAAGAAATAATTACTTTTGGACTTCAGTATGATGCCAGGAGCAGTTCCATTTATCCAATCGGGATACCATTTTGCAACAGACCCATACATAAATACGATGCCAACTTGCAATATCAATGTCCATTTAACCCATTGGGGCATTGAAAGTGATTTAAACGAAGGATTAAATTTAGCATCTAATGAATACCGTTTATTGGCAGGTAAAAAAGCCATTATCCAACAAAGTAATACCATTAAGTAATAATGATTGTTATAAGATGTTTTTTGCATTAAATAAACGGTAGTCCATAATAAAGCATAAGAGAACATCGCTAATCTATATTTATAACCCAACATCACGAAAATCCCAAAGATTCCCATAAGTGCGAAATAAAAATACATCCCTTCGCCAACAAAGACTTGTAAAAAATCGAAGCCAATAAAATTAAACGTGAAATCTGGTGACACCAATACACGTCGCACCCAACCTGTAGCAATCGCTCCAAACCCTTCCAAAGCAATTAGCAAACCAAAAATAATCCTAAAGAGGCTTAAACCGGTATTGTCAATTTGTTTGAAAAGAAATTTATTCATTAATATTTAGATAATTTCGCGCGAATAGTTCATCTTCTTTAATCGCAATTTTTAGCGCTTCTTTAGAGGTAAATATTTTTTCTTCTCTAATATATTTTATAAAATTTAATTGAATATCCTTATCGTATAAATCATTTTTATAATCTAAAAAATAAGTTTCAATTGTTTTATGAATACCACCGACAGTAGGATTAGTGCCAATATTGGTAAGACCAAAAACCTCTTTTCCGGAAATGATGGATGTTACTAAATATACGCCATTTTTAGGAATGAGCTTATAGTCTTCCTTAATTTTAAGGTTTGCTGTGGGAAATGCTAACGTTTTTCCAATTCCTCTTCCCTTAACTATTTTTCCTGAAAGCATAAAAGGATATCCAAGATATTGATTGGCGGTTTGCACATCGCCTTCCTCCTCTAATGCCTTTCTAATTTTTGTTGAACTAATAGCTACATTCTGTAATTGTTGAGCGGTAATTTCAACAACTTCAAAATCATAGATTTTTCCAAATTCTATTAAATCTTTAATAGTGGCAGTTCTATTTCTTCCAAATTGATGATCGTAGCCAATAATTATTTTTTTAATATGTAATTGATTCACCAAAATGTCTCGGACAAACTCTAAAGCTGTTAACCTTGAGAACTCTTTTGTGAAAGGATGGATGATTAAATTTGAAACTCCTGTTTGTTCAATAATTTCTGAACGTTCCTTTATAGTATTGATTAATCTTAAGGAAGATTTTTTTTGTAAAACCATTCTTGGATGCGGGAAGAACGTAAGTAAAATAGATGCTTGATTGTTTTTTTTAGCAGCATTCATTAATTGAGTTAAAATTGCTTTATGTCCCAAATGTACACCATCAAAAGTACCTATAGTTACTATAGAAGGATTCTTTTTTTTATAGGAAGCTAAAGATTTATATACGTCCATATTATTTTCCGTTAAAGGAATTCATGGTATTTGTTATTCCTGCTAAACCAAAGGATTTAATAAGCTCAGTTGCTTTTTCTAATCTTTCAGGCAATAGTTTTTGTTCTTCACCAATCCATTCCCCTAATACATAATCTATTTGTTTTCCTTGTGAAAAGGTATCTCCAATTCCAAAACGAAACCGATTGTATTTGGTTGTGTTTAAAACATGCTGAGTATCTTTTAAACCATTATGTCCTCCATCACTACCTTTTGTTTTTATTCTAAAAGTTCCAAAATCTAAATTTAAATCATCAGTAACAACCAATAAATTCTCTAAAGGGATCTTTTCCTTTTCTAACCAATATCTAATAGCTTTACCACTTAAATTCATGAACGTGCTCGGTTTCAATAATAAATATGTCCTGCCTTTTAATTTATATACAGTTACATCACCCAGTTTATTGCTTTCAAAAGTAAGTTCTTCTTTTTCAGCTAAAAAATCTAGAATTTTAAAGCCAATATTATGTCTGGTGTTTGCATATTTAGGACCCATGTTGCCTAAACCTACAATGAGATATTTTTTCATAGGATCACCATCAGTTAAATTTCTGCTGGAATTAATAGTAAAGAGTTCTCTAAATATTGAAAACATATGATAATTAAACTTTTGTAAAAATAAAAAAAGCATCCCAAATAAATAGGATGCTTCTTAAGTATATTTTTTTAAAAGATATTATTCTTTAGTAGCAGCTCCTTCTGCTCCTTCTGCTCCTTCTGCTACCTCTTCACCTTCTTCACCTTCTTCAGTTTCTTCACCTTCTTCAGTTTCTTCATCTTCAACAGCAACTCGAGAAGTTCTAACTTGACAAACAACTCTGCTATCATCTTGAAGTATCGTATAGTCGTTACCAGTTAAATCTGCAACAGTCATAATTGTTCCAATTTTCATTTCAGAAATATCAGCATTTAAGAAATCTGGAAGATTTTTAGGTAATGCTTTAACTCTTAACGATCGATTTACAATACGTAAAACACCACCATTCTTTACGCCAGGAGCACTTCCTGTAATGCGAACAGGAATATCCATACTTACTTCTTTATCATCAAAGATTTGGTAAAAATCGATGTGTAAGATATTATCTGTTACTGGGTGAAATTGTATATCTTGTAAGATAGCTTCAATTTTTGAACCATCTTTTAAAGCAATTACTACTGTGTGTACATCTGGAGTGTAAACTAAGTTTTTAAATGCCATAATTTCTGCTGAAAAGTGAATAGCCTTATCTCCTCCGTATACTACGCAAGGAACCTGACCAGCATTACGTAGGGCTTTAGTAGCTACTTTACCTACGCTTTCTCTTTGAGATCCGTTGATTGTAATTGATTTCATTTTTTTGTTTTATGTTTAAAAATTAAATTGCCCACCTTTTGGTGAAAGCGGGTGCAAAGATGCGTTTTTTTCTGAATAGAGAAAAGAAAATAGTCCTCTTTTTTATAACTCAGATTATGAAATAGATTTTCTATTTCATAATCTGAGCTTAATCTATTTTTAACTGGTTCTCTGAAGGTTACATCAAGAAATTTGTACTAATCGATTTGTTTGAGCTTACACTCATCATTACTTCTGCAAAAAGTTTCGAACAACTTAATACTCTCACTTTAGGACTATTAATTTTTGAAGGAATAGAATCAGTTACGATTAACTCTTCTAATTTAGAATTTTCTATTTTTTCGTAAGCATTACCAGACAATATAGCATGTGTGCAAATGGCTCTTACACTTAAAGCGCCTCTTTCAATCATTAAATCTGCTGCTTTTGCTAGTGTACCTGCAGTATCGACCATGTCATCCACTAATACCACATTCTTCCCTTCCACATTACCAATAAGTTCCATATGTGAAATTATGTTTGCTTTTTCACGTTGCTTATAGCAAATTACCACATCGCTTTTTAAGAATTTTGAATAGGCATAAGCACGTTTAGACCCTCCCATATCTGGAGAAGCAATGGTTAAGTTATCTAGATTTAAAGATTTCAAATAAGGTAAGAAGATCGTTGAAGCAAAAAGGTGGTCAACAGGTTTTTCGAAAAAACCTTGAATTTGATCTGCATGTAAATCCATCGTTATTATTCTGGTCGCTCCTGCTGTTTCAAGCATTTTAGCAACTAATTTAGCGGCAATTGGTACACGAGGTTTGTCTTTTCTGTCTTGTCTTGCCCAACCAAAATAAGGTAAAACGGCAGCAATATGTTTTGCTGAAGAACGCTTTGCAGCATCCAACATCAATAACATTTCCATTAAATGATCACTATTAGGATGTGTAGAGCCCACAATAAAAACTCTACTTCCTCTAACTGATTCTTCAAATGATGGTTGAAATTCGCCATCACTATACGTAGAAGTAATTACATTCCCTAGAGGTATTCCGTAATGTTTTGAAATACTTTTGGCAAGTTCTTTACTTTGTTTACAGGCAAAAATTTTAGATTCAGGAATATGGATGTCCATTTTAATTAGGATTTGTTGGTTGTTAGCAAATGTAAAATGAATCCTTAGAAGTAACCAAAAAATGAACAGATTAATTATTAATACTTATTAATTAAATGTTTATTTTTGCCACCTACTTGCTCAAGTGGTGGAATTGGTAGACACGTTGGATTCAAAATCCAATGCTTCAGGGCGTGCGGGTTCGATTCCCGCCTTGAGTACAAAAGCCCTTGTTAATCATTTGATTTTCAAGGGTTATTTTGATTTACATACTCAAGCAACAGGGCTATTTTTAGATGCTCAAAAAAAGGGATATATAATTAATTTCTTAAAAACTCTAACGAATGATGTGTATTTGAATAATGAAGAGTATAAAAATTCTTTTGAATAATAATTTGACCTTTGGATTAAACTAAATCCATTTTATAGATTACAAACCCTTGCTTTTAGTAGGGGTTTTCTATACAATACATTCATATTATATTTTATTATATTTACAGAAGAATTAAAATAAACCAATGAAAAAATTACTTTATTTATTTTCAACGATATTAATTGTTGCTTGTAATAGTGACGATAACAATGATGTAATTGCTCCGATTGTTACATTAATAGGAGAATCATCCATAACTGTTTCACAATACTCAACATATGTAGATGCAGGCGCAACAGCATCAGATGATGTTGATGGAGATTTAACTGCCAATATTGAAACAACTTCAGATGTAGATACAAATACAATTGGAACCTATACTGTTACTCACAGTGTTTCAAATGCATTGGGTAATGTTGGTTCAGCATCAAGACAAGTTAATGTTGGAGTCCCTACTCCTATTGATAAAATAAATGTTCTTTGGCAATCTCCACCAGCATGGGATAGTATAACAGCTATGAAGGTTGCTACTATAAATCCAGCTAAGTTAATTATAAGCATATCTGGAGGAATAAATCCAAGTCCGCCACCTTCTGCTGGACCTAGTGCAACTCAATTAATTCAATTTATTACATATTTAACTACATATGGTTATACCGGAGAATTAGTAATGCACCCAGATGTTGCTATTGGATCTTGGCTGGGTTTTTGGAGTTCTCACCCTTGGGATGATGTTCATTATCCTGATCCTTGGAAATTATATATAGATTATTATAAAGAACTTAATATAGCACTTCATTCTGCCGGTCAGAAACAAATGACAGAGCTACTGATAGAGACAGGTAAAGGTACCAATATGAATAACCCGTTTACAACTACTGAAGCTTTAAATGATTTATTTACTTCATTTAAAACATACATGAACGATATTGGTTTAGACCCAAGTATTAATAAATTATCAGCAACAGGTGCAGCAAAAGATAGGTACTTCCCAAGTATAGCAGATCATTATTATGCCCAAATGTATGATATGGGTGTAGATGTTCCCGCATTAGCTGGCATCAATATCTACTCTCCTGATAGAGTAAATGTTCTTGTAACAAATATGATTCCTTTTATTAATTTAACACGTTTAGATAAAGTTTGTTATATTTTTACGTATGCAGATACAGCTTACCCGCCATCAGTTGATGCACCAATGTTTGGAGAAACAGCTGCATATTGGAATAGAGCTCATTTTACTGAATTTGTTAAAGCATTTAAAATAGGCCTACAGAGCCAAGATTCTAATGCATGTACAGGTGTATGGTGGATGTCCAGGTTTGATTTGAATGAATAATACAAGCAAATGTATTCTGAAGTGATAAAATTTACCATTATGGTAAATGATGCTATAAAACAAACAGGTTTTATTTGGTGGTTTAAAACAAAAATGGATGCCCATTACTCTCAAGCAGCGCTAAGTGGTAGGGCCAGTAAAGGTTTATGGCATTCTGAGGATATACTTGATTCAAGATGGTAAAATTAAAAACCATCACTTCTTAACTCCTGTATTTGTCTCATATGGGATTTCTGTAATTTTTGATGAATTATGCATGATTATTCAACAGCAGAAGTTTCTCAAACTGCACCTATTAACTCTTTTTCATCACCCATTAAATCATGCGTTGTATTTGGTACTTCAAGATAGCTTTTTTCTCCGTTCAATAAGGAGTAAAACCTTTTTGCAAGTTTCGGGTCTAATACTTCATCGCTAGTAGATTGAATGATAGTGATATTGCTTTTAAGTTTTTTAGCAAATTCTATAGGATTAAGCTCATTAATTATCCTGCTTATCTCCTCTTCGTACATTTCAGGTGTTTTTAGCGATAAAATATTTTTTGCATGCTTCCATAATTCATCCATTAAGGGTTTATTCGAGAACAATGCCATGGAATCTACCACTGGATTCAACAGAATTACTTTCTTAAAAATATGGGGCTCCTTATTCATGATGTTGGAAACATATAAGCCACCCATTGAGTATCCCAAAGCATGTAGTGGTACTTTATATTTTACTTTCAGATAATTAGCAACAGTTTTAATATCTTTTATAGAACCTAAAAAACTAAATTTTCCTTCACTTTTTTTATCACCTCGATAATTGATTTCTACTAGCGAAATAGAACTATTTTTTAAATTATCACATAACCGAACAAGCCTACTTGATCCAGGAAAGCCATGGCAGAAAAGCACTATTTTTTTAGCATTCTTTATATCGCCATGTTGTTCGCATATAATTTTGTTTCCATCAACATATAGTGAAAGCTCTGTTTTCATAACAATTCTCATAATTTTAAAGGTTTTTTTTAGCTGTTAAATATTTCAGGAAAATCACTTCTTATATTACTTTACGATTATTCATTCGGTTAAATTAATAAGAACAATAAGTTTATATTTAAACAAATTTAGTGATTTTTAAATACTACAATTTATATACCCACAACATTACTAATGAGTTCTTGTTATTCTTTCGTGCTTTATACCCAAACCTATTCATTCTTTTCACAAACCCATATTTTTCTAGTAAAATTTCTCTTTCCACTTTTACTAACGGTGCAATAATCTAATATTCTGAAACCTATATTACTGATTAAGTTTGTAATATCTGAGGTAGATACAATAACAATACGATCTGTGATTTCTGCTGTCGACTCAATAATGTGTAAGATATCATTATCCGTTGCATTGCTAAACAAATTGTATGGCAGGTCAATAATAGCAGCTTCATATTTTTTACTAATGTTCTTTATATCCGAATTATATACGTTTGCAATATAGTTGAAGTGAGAAAGATTTTCTTTTGCATTCTTACATATCTTCTCGTTAATGTCACAACCTTCAATGTTATTTCCCGAAAAACATGCTTCTAACATTATGGTACCTACACCACAACATGCATCTAGTAGCTTATTCTCTTTATTTGCCTTTGCTGCAATATTAACAAGAGCTTTGGCAATACTTATGTTTATAGAGTTACTGTATGAGTGTGGTTTTTGCTTGTGTTGATGCCAAGCAAAACGGTCTTTAATCAGAATACCAAAACACCAAACATCCTCGTAATAACATAAGGCATAGGTTTTTATTGGATTATAATAATTAGGAATACCTTCAATGCTCCAGCCTATATCTTTTAATTTATTTAGCCGCTCCTTATATTCGGTTATATCACCATTTAAAACTAAATATTCAACTTTAAAACCGTCTATGCAGATGCTTTCTTTTTTGATGTCCTTAATTAGCGTATCATAATCTTCAGAAAACAAAATAATATCAAATCTACTTTTAATAAAAGGACTGTTTGAAGGCGCTACTTTGATATTGGAAACAAGTTGTTTATTCTTTTCTTCCTTATTAAAAAAGTACCTCGATTCAAGTTTACATAACTCACTTTGAGGGTTCTCATAACTAAAGGAATATATATATTTGTTTATCTGCATATTTTTCTATCAGTTCGATTTTAGTTATGAATGGCGAACAATCTATAAAGACACTTTTAGGTTCTATAGCGTCTAGGTTAACAAAAATAACCTTTTCCATTTATGTTTAATTGAAGCGATAGGAATATAAAAAAATCACTGAAATCCACTCCTTAAAATTTCAACAGAAATATTAACACAATTTTTTTCGTCGATTTGATAAATTGAACTTAGCTTTGTCGCATGGAAGAATGGTATCATTATGTTCTTTTAATTGTTGTTGGTTTCGCCGTGGGGTTTATTAATACCGTTGCTGGTGGAGGCACATTACTGTCCTTACCAGTTCTTATTTTTTTAGGTTTGCCTCCCAGTGTGGCTAATGGAACGAATCGGGTTGCTATCGTTATTCAAACTGCATTTGCTACAGCAGGATTCAAAAGTAAAGGCGTAACAACCTTTCCATTTAATACATACTTAGGAGCTTCGGCTTTAATAGGAGCTATTATTGGAGCTAGTATAGCGGTCGATATAGATGGAGCAGTGTTTAATAAGATACTGGCTGTTATTATGATTGCAGTTATTTTAATAATTATTTTTAAACCCAAAACAAATCTTAAGGATGTACATGAACGTCTTACAGGTAAATACTTGTGGTTGGGGATGCTTGCTTTTTTTTTCTTCGGGATTTATGGTGGATTTATAAATGCCGGACTGGGCTTTATTATCATTTTATTCCTGCACTTCTTTAATCATATGTCCTTAGTGAGAGCTAATGCTACCAAAGTCGCTGTTGTATGTATCTATACGCTATCGGCATTGGTTGTTTTTATATTAAATGACAAAGTAAATTGGGCTGTCGGTTTTGTACTTGCGATTGGAAATGGTGCAGGGGCATGGATTGCTAGTAGAGTATCGGTTAATAAGGGAGATGGTTTTATCAAAACCTTTCTTCTTGTGATAGTTGCAATTATGGCAATTAAACTTTGGTTCTTTTAGAGGATAGAGAATTATTTTGAGATAGTAAGAAAGAATTTTTGCTAGTAATTTGGTTCATTCTATAATCTCATAGTCAATACTTAGTTTTCGCAAAGCTCTTAATGCAGAACCAGCGTTTTTGTCTTTCATCTCAATATTTACAGCATCTCCTTCTAAGAGTATATCTGTAAGTTCATTTGATAAGAATTCACTAATGTTAGATGAAATTTCTGCAATACATTTGGCTATCGCTCTTCTATCTGGTCTCTGAGCATCACAAGATAATAAGTTTAATTTCATAAAAATATAATTTATTTATGCAATATACTAGAGTTATGGTAAGTCTGGATTATAATTATGCCTTTATTAAAAATTGACAAAAGTCACAATGTTTATTTGATCGCTACTATTTTTTTCAAAAAACTGGTTCATATAACCAGCTTCAAGCCTTATGTTTTTATTAATACGATATCCAATTCCTCCATACAGTCTATTTCTATCAAATACTGCGGGTTCTGTATTTAGAAATATCTCATTATAAGCAGAAAAATATAATTTGTTGTTTTCTTTTTTAGTTAAAGGAATGTTTAATCCTAAGAAATAACGCAGGCGCATTTTAAAATCACTTTGAACAAAGCGTTGTTCAAAACGATATCGATGGTTTAGGCTAACAATTCCAATTTTTTGTTTGGATGTGAATTGTTGAAATATGCGGTGTTCGTTAACCGAAACTTTATCGGTATTATTATCTAAATAATTTTCAGATAAAATATAGCCATAACCAAGCAACACGTTATTCTTGCTTTCATTAAATGTATAGCCCAAACCTACTCGTAACAATAACTGTTCTAGATCCCCAATGGTATTATAGTTTCTGTATTGTACCTCATTATGCAGATTCCATTTTTGACTTAGCTTTTTATTACCTATATAAATAAGCCAATTACCAAAATCACTGTCTTGACTTTTTGCAGAAATAGGAAATATCAACCCTAGAATTAATATTGCCACCTTTATTTTCTTTTTCATGCTATTATGATTTTTAGTTTTCTAGCTAATTACTTCCATGGAAGTATTGACCAATACCAGTAGAATCAAATTTATAAGCGGTGTCGTTTTCAGACTTATCCAATTTATTATTGATTGTTAAGCCCCATAAAACTAGCTCCATGCAAAAATATTGATCCTCTTTACTCAGTTTTGAAGCATATTTTTCAATTACTGATGACAAAGGTTTAACCGTTTTAAGATTAGTATAAAATTCGTTATCCGTATCTGTATAGTTCAATTCAATAAAGTTATTATCGAACCAATGAATTAAATCTGTGTAAGGGGTTTTAACTCCGTCTTTTTCTAGTTTAGGTATGCGTGGAAATATCTTTTCAAATTGCTTTATTACCGCATTATCAATTAGTATTTTCGCCACTTCATCAGCACCTTCTTGTTCTCCTTCGTAGACCAACTCAATTTTACCAGTTATGGATGGAATGATAGATATAAAGTCTACCAATCGAATCCTTGTCTTGTCAGAACCTGTTTCAATCAATCGTAATTTTGCAGCTGCCATTAGGTTTTCCATTGCACTAATAGTTAAACGAGCACTTACGCCGCTTTTGGCATCTACATACTCGCTACTTCGAGCTTGAAATGCTACCTCTTCTAAAAGATCTTTTGCTAGACTAGGAACTTGAATTAACGCTTTGTCTGCTACTGAAACCTTCGCTTCTTGCTGCGTAATTTTTCGGGCTAACTCAATTGATTTTGGATAGTGGGTAAAAATCTGAGATCCAATTCTATCTTTTAATGGGGTAACAATACTTCCTCTGTTGGTATAATCTTCTGGATTTGCAGTAAATACGAATTGAATATCCAGGGGCATCCTAAGCTGAAATCCACGTATCTGAATATCACCTTCTTGCAATATATTAAATAAGGATACTTGAATACGCGCCTGCAAATCTGGGAGCTCATTTAGTACGAATATAGAACGATTTGCCCTTGGGATCATCCCATAATGCAATACACGCTCATCTGAGTAAGGTAATTTTAAAGTGGCTGCTTTAATAGGATCTATATCTCCAATTAAATCTGAAACATTAACGTCTGGAGTCGCCAATTTCTCAAAGAAACGGTTAGATCTGTGCACCCAAGAAACCGTTGTTTTTTCTCCTAGTTCAGCGATTCTATCTCTTGCATATTTGGAAATAGGTTCAAATGGACTGTCGTTTATTTCAGATCCTTTTACGATGGGCATGTACTCATCGAGTAAGTCAACCATACTTCTGGCAATCCTTGTTTTGGCTTGACCGCGCAACCCTAATAAATTGATATGGTGTCCGGCAAGAATAGCTTTCTTCATCTGCGGGACTACGGTGTCTTCATAGCCCAATAAACCCTCAAAAACAGGCTTTTTTGCTTTAATGCGTAGAATTAAATTCGCCTGAATTTCTTCGTTTATCGTTTTGTTTTTATAGCCAGAATCTTTTAATTCTTTAAATGTGATTTCTTTTTTCATCGTAACTTATATTCTTTTAATTCTATTTTTTTCATAATCTTCAAAAATCATTTGACCCAATCCAGAAAGTCCAGTTAAAAAAGCTTTCCCTTTGTTTTGTGCTGTAAAAAGTTCTACAAATTGACGTAGATATGGATCTTGGGCAATCATAAATGTGGTGATTGGAATTTTTAATTTTCTCGCTTGTGCAGCTTTATTAAGGCATTTTGAAACAATCATTTCATCCAAGCCATTACTATTTTTGTAATACTCTCCAGATGGCAATCGAACACAGCTCGGTTTCCCGTCGGTAATCATAAAAATCTGTTTGTTTGTGTTTCGTTTTCTACGAAGAATATCCATGGCCAATTCCAATCCAGCTACTGTGTTGGTATGATAGGGGCCTACTTTTAAATAAGGTAAGTCCTTTATTTTAATGGGCCAAGCTTCATTTCCAAATACAATGATGTCTATGGTATCCTTGGGGTACTTGCGTTTGATCAATTCAACCAATGCCATTGCCACTTTTTTAGCAGGAGTAATTCGATCTTCACCATACAAAATCATGGAGTGACTAATATCGATCATAAGTACGGTACTCATTTGCGCCTTGTGCTTGGTTTCCTCAACAATTAAGTCATTTTCGGTTAAGCGTAAGTCTGATATTCCGTTGTTAATTTGTGCATTTTTTAAACTTTCTGTCATATTAATCCTGGCCAAATCGTCTCCATACTGAAAAGAACGATTTTCACCATCACGTTCATCTCCAACACCTACTTTTGTAGTCTGGTGATTTCCTATACCACTCTTCTTTAGCTTACCAAATATTTGGTCTAAGGCATACTCGCGCAATGCTGATTCTAGTTTAGCGGTCAATATATTTTTACCTTTCCCTTTACCTTTTTTACCTTCTTTTGGATCAATTTCTTCCTTAATATACCCTCGTTTCTTAAGCTCTTCTTCAAAATCACCTAGTGAATATTCATCACTGAATATGTTATATTCTTTGTCAAGTGTATTTAACCATTTAAACGCTTCATCAATATCACCTGAGGTATGGGTAAGTAAGTCTTTAAAAACATCAAATATCCTGTCAAAATTTGATGCTTCTTTTGAAATATGTTTACTGATTGTAAAACCTTTTCCAAAATTAAAATCTATCCCTGTCATATTATTTGTCTTTATTAATTTAGCCACTATTTAAATTATAATCTTCAACACCTTTTAAACATCGAAAGTTATATTTATACTGGATTTTTTATAGGTATTAGAAGTTTAGGTGATTTTTTTCAGCTTTTTGTGATGATAATAAGACGCAAAAACAAGTCTCTACAGTTAATATTACTAAATTAAGATTTAATGCTCTAAAAATAGACATCTTAAAACAAAATTAATTTTGACCTATTGTTGCGCATATAACTTATGTTAAATCATCTAATAAATCATAATTTTTTATTTTCAAAAATACAAAAAGTTTAATAAAATAAATATTTAATTAAACGAAATTACAGTTGTATTAAAATTAAAAGTTTACAGTTCTTAATTTTTTAAGTCAATTTATTTAACGAGGATTTCTTGGATAATTAATGCCTGAATATAGATTATTAGAAAATTTAAGCTTTTTAGAAGAAAGAATAAATACTCCTCAAAAAGGAATATTTAATTTATTAGACGAATAATACAAAAGAAACAAAATACTTTTATAAATTGAGGCATAAATAAAAACTAACTAATGGTTCAGTTTATGATCAATTTTTTAAAGTTATTAAAAAACGTTTTTATCCATTTTTTTTAAAAGTAATACTTTTCAAAAAGAAGCAGCATTAGCCTATTTCGCTGTATTCTCTTTTATTCCTATGATTGTAATAATTATTTCATTGTTGGGAATGTTTTTTGGTGAAGATGCTATTTCTGGAGAGGTTTATTAATACCGTTGCTGGTGGAGGCACATTACTGTCCTTACCAGTTCTTATTTTTTTAGGTTTGCCTCCCAGTGTGGCTAATGGAACGAATCGGGTTGCTATCGTTATTCAAACTGCATTTGCTACAGCAGGATTCAAAAGTAAAGGCGTAACAACCTTTCCATTTAATACATACTTAGGAGCTTCGGCTTTAATAGGAGCTATTATTGGAGCTAGTATAGCGGTCGATATAGATGGAGCAGTGTTTAATAAGATACTGGCTGTTATTATGATTGCAGTTATTTTAATAATTATTTTTAAACCCAAAACAAATCTTAAGGATGTACATGAACGTCTTACAGGTAAATACTTGTGGTTGGGGATGCTTGCTTTTTTTTTCTTCGGGATTTATGGTGGATTTATAAATGCCGGACTGGGCTTTATTATCATTTTATTCCTGCACTTCTTTAATCATATGTCCTTAGTGAGAGCTAATGCTACCAAAGTCGCTGTTGTATGTATCTATACGCTATCGGCATTGGTTGTTTTTATATTAAATGACAAATTAAATTGGGCTGTCGCTCTTCTATCTGGCCTCTGAGCATCACAAGATAATAAGTTTAATTTCATAAAAATATAATTTATTTATACAATATACTAGAGTTATGGTAAGTCTGGATTATACTTATGCCTTTATTAAAAATTGACAAAAGTCACAATGTTTATTTGATCGCTACTATTTTTTTTAACGGAGTCATATAAATACCTTCAAACCTAATATATTTATTCATTTAGTAGCTAATTAAAAAATTATTGTCTTGGCTTTGAACATAAATAGGCAGTATTAATTATACACGGTCTCAATACCTGTAACATATTTAGAATTTTTTGATAATCGAGCACTAAAATGTTGACTTACTTCTCTGCTTTCTGTGTCTTGAGGCAGTGCATATTTAAACTCTAAAACAACATCATCTGTACACATTTTACTAGTAATAAAATATGAAGTATTTGGATTGTAAAAACACATGTTATAGTCTATAGTTATTCTGAACTTTTTACAGTTAGAAAAAAAATATCTACGGTCATAGCTGTTAAAAATAGCCGGCTGTGTTCTATTTAATTTTGTTGCTAAAAGAAAATTATTTTTATCTTCCATGTTTTGCTGGAGCCCTTTTTGAATCTCTTTTAGACTGCTATTGTTAAGCGAAAAATGAGTATCCTTCATTTTGAAGGAATATTTATCACCTACTTCTCCCATTTTCTTTTTAATTTCAAAAGTTGGGCTATTTATTTCACTAAAAACATCGTTATACCATCTCAATCTATATTTTTCTCTCTCTCCGTCACCAGAAACATTTTGTTTGTAAAAAGTTAGATCGTGATCGTCAAAATAAATATTATTTATAGTTCTTCGGTGATATACTTCTTTAAAACAAAAAGGATTTGAAAGTATTTCAGTCTCAATTAGATCTGTAGGTTTTATATTCTTGTAAATAAATTTTCTCTCAAATCTATGAGTATCTTGTGTAGAAGTATCTGGTTGATTATTTACTGCTTTTTCCATATTCTGCTCCATACATTTGTTCAATTACTTTGCTTGAAATTGTAGACATTTCTTTCTTATTAATTGTAAGTCTACAGCCGGTCTCAATTAAAAAATTAGTTTCATTGTTTATTTGAGACAATTTAGAAATATCTATGGACGCTTTTCCATATTCATATTTTTTTTGAAAAGAGGAAAAACCTAATCTAGTATTTTTTATAAGAACATTTTCTAAAATAACCTTAGATAAGTCTTTACTTACAATACCTATTTCACCATCAATCACTTGAATTGATTCCCCATTAATTAAGCTTGCTTCTCCTGCACTTATACCTTTGTCTAAAGGGTTACTTATTAGTATATCACGCAACATTAATTGAGAGCCAGAAACATCAATAGCATCGTTTCCAGAGTTGTAAAATTGACATTTCTCTATGGTTCCTTTCACAAAATCTCCATCAAAAGAATCTGAGTATGTATCGTGAAACTCTGTGGATACCATGGTGAAGTTAGATCTAATAATATTTAGTGCATCTTCACAACGGTTATTTTTAAATACACAATTCGAAATAACAACATTACTTTCGTTAAAGTTGACAGCTCCTGAGACGCTCCAAATTTCATTGTTTGGATTAGATAAATTATTAAAAGTGCAATATTCTAATTCAGATTGGGTTTCCGCATCATTTATAAAAAGACCGCCTCCAGTATTGTTATTAGAAAAAAAAGTAATAGGCTCTTCTTTAGTTCCTTTTGCTACCAGAGTACTTTGAGAAATAAAAGAAGCATTGTCAATAAGGTTTAAATTAAAACCTGGCTCTATCAACACCACTTTGTCTTTAGGAATTTTGATGCTTTTAGAAATAGTATAGCTTCCTTTTTCAAACACTATTATATTGCTGTTTTCTTTTACTTTGATAAAATCAAATTCGGAATAATTAATACTGTGTTTTTTTCGATACATAGAGATGCTTTTATCTAGGTTTTGGCTTGTAGCTACCTTACCAACAGTGTTCTTGTATTTAAGACCAACACCATCTATCTCACCTGCAATAATTAGTTTGTCAATGTCTTTAGGATATGTAAAGCCTCCTTTTTTATTTTTTTTTGAAACAAAAGCATTGTTGAAATATTTATTTAAATCAATTTTTATAATTTTTTTCTCTTTTGGTTTCAGCCAAATTGAATTTTTTTCTAAAATGTCCAGTTTTTTTCCGTTGAGATGTTCAAGACTATTTATTTTAGCATAAAAGTTATTTAGATTGTTAACCTCTAAGAAAATTTTATCATTTTTTAATTCAATAAAATCAACAAGCACAAAATCTCTAGGGAAAATTATTTTTTTAATAACATTACTATTGTATTCTAGTGTTTTAATATCAAAAGTAAACTGAGTATATGTGTCTTGTAAAATTTCAGTGATTTCATTTAAACGATTGCCATGAGATTGAATTATTTTATCAATATAAGCTTGACTAGATATCAATTTAAGTTTTTCTGCTAGTTTTATTTTGTAAATAGAATCATTTTTAGAAAAGGGATAGTTTAAGATTTTACCTATTTTATTTCCAGCTCCCGAATCGAAAGAGATGGGTTCTAATTTGTTAGTAATAGGGTTGTAATAAATTCTTAGGTTATGCCATACTAAACCGTGTTTTCCCCCAAACAAATTACATAAAGCAACATAGGTGGTTAGTTTGTCAACATCAAACACTTCAGAAATTTTATAGGTTCCATGCTTTAATCCTTCAAGTAATGCTTTAGCAACAATAAATTGTTTTTTTAATGCTGGATTAGCTAAAACCTTATTTTCATTAAATACTTTAATTTTTGCAGCCCCTATGAATGAACGAATCCCAAAAGATGCAAAAGGTTTTTCTAGTCCTAAAGAGGTATTTAGCTGCGTGTCTTTCCATAACATAGACTCATCAAATGCAATAATAACACCCTCCCTTTTTTTATTATTCTCAATTAATATTTTATCAAAAGATTCTTCTAGAGCCATAATTTTATTGTCAATATATGAGAGCCCATTTTTGTTTTCAATGTATTGCTTGAAATAAACAAAATCATAGCGCAAGCCTATGATTCCTTCATCTTTAACCACTTTGTTGAAAAGCCATTCCCATTGGTATTTTCTTGTTTTAGGATGCTGTATGGAAAACTTTCTCATTCCCATAAGAGTTTTATCATCTTGAATTATAAACCTGTATGACCATTGTTTTTCTCTGTAAAGATGGTCTAGCCAATCCCCTTTAAGTCTAAAAATTGTTTTTAATTTATCTTGTGAATCTAATTGTATTTCCCCTTTTATGAAATCTCCATCCTCAGATAATAATATTCCTTTCTCTAATGCATCCTTTCTCTTTGATCTAATTTTTTTAAATTTTGATTCTTGAGTATATGCAATAATAGTTTTGAATCCTAGGGCTTCCTTTTTAGTAGTATTTTTAGCAGTTAATATTTTCGTAAAACTTTTCTCAGTTTTATCATCTGTTATAAAAAGTTGTTTTAGATTTAGGCTTTTTCCTTTTGTTCGATTATGCCTCCCCAAATTAATGTGTTTTATCTCTTTAAATGAAATCACATCATCTTTAAAAGGTTTTACAACAGCCCAATCCAATTTCTGCCTTGGCACCAGGGGTTTCGTGAATAATAAATATTCTTGACCATTCGCTATTATTGTATCCGTGAATTTGGGTGCCTTAAAGGTCAAACCGTAAAACGGAGTATTTATGGCTTCAGGGTCATTTAAAAATATGTCGATGAATACACGATCATTGATTTCACGTACCGAAAGCGGAGCTTTATAGGCAAAGGTTATATTAGGTACAATCCCATCTTGTGTGGCAAAAACAAATAGGTTTTCATCCTTGTATAAATAAGAATTATTGTATTTAATAAGGTTTGCAATAACTGAAGGTATTGTTCTTATAATTGTAGGATCGTCTTGTTTTGCTGATTTAATTTTTTTAGGTTGATCTTCAATAGAAAAAAAAAGGCTCACTATTAAAACTACTGCTAAGGAAAAAGCAAGGATTAAAAATGTTTTTGTATTCGACGATGTTTGAATTTGCATAGTTGCAATATTAGAGCTATTTTTTTAGATAGTATTGTCTAAAAAGGTAATAGACATAGACCTGTCAATTTCTTTTAAGCTATGTTGTATGGTATTTAATTTCTCTAATGATTTTACTTTTACCAAAAAGTTTAAATCCATTTCCTCTTTTCCGTAATTAATTCGCTTTACTTCAACTTGTGAAGCATGTTGGTTTATTATTTCAGCAATTTTCTCTGTAGCGTTGGTTTGATTTTCTTGTTTGATATGAGTAGTAATTAATAAATTTTGCGTCAAGGTATCTTTAAATATATTTTTTCTAAATAGTATAATAGTTAAAATCACCATAGCTAGTCCAATAATAGTAGGTAGTAATTGGTTAGCTCCCATCCCTAAACCTGTAGCAATAGCAATAAAAAAATAGCCTAACTCTTCGGGTTCTTTAATCGCGGTTCTAAATCTAACAATTGACAAAGCTCCAACCAGACCCAGTGATAATGCTAATGATGACTTAACTATAGATATTATTATAAAAGTTGTAAGCCCAACAAGAATAAGAACCTTAGCCAATTGACCTCTGTTAGAAATTGAGTTCCCAAACTTTCTATAAACTAAGGATAACAAAAAAAGCAAACTAGCGCAGAGTATAATATTTATTACATAATTTGAAATTGAAAACGTATTATCTGTAGAAATAGAAAATTGACTTAGTAGCTCGTCCATAGGGTAAAGGTTTAATATTAATTTGCTACAAACGTAATCAAATATTAAGCAATTTTTTAATTTATTAGACGAATAATACAAAAGAAACAAAATACTTTTATAAATTGAGGCATAAATAAAAACTAACTAATGGTTCAGTTTATGATCAATTTTTTAAAGTTATTAAAAGACGTTTTTATCCATTTTTTTAAAAGTAATACTTTTCAAAAAGGAGCAGCATTAGCCTATTTTGCTGTATTCTCTTTTATTCCTATGATTGTAATAATTATTTCATTGTTGGGAATGTTTTTTGGTGAAGATGCTATTTCTGGAGAGGTTTATTTAAAATTAAAAGGTTTTTTAGGAAGTGAAGCTTCTTTACAAGTTCAAAAATTAATTAAAGTTCAACATATTAATCATGATAGTGTTTTAACTACCATAGTGGGGTTTGTGGTTTTATTTTTTACTGCCTCTCGCATGTTTAATCAAATTCATAATTCATTGAATAGTATTTGGGATATAAAATCAAAACCTAAAAACGGGATACTTTATTTTGTAATTAAAAACGTTTCCTCGATACTTCTCATTATAGTGTTGTTTTTTTTAATTTTTATAAGCACTTCAACTACTAGTTTTATCCATAAGTTTACAGAAGATATTTATTATATAAAAAAAATCTCTTTTGTTTATGAGCATCTGATCACTTATTTATCGATAAGTATTATGTATGCTATTATGTATGCTTTTTTTGCTGATGCAAAAGTGTATTGGAAGGCTGCATTGTTAGGCGGGTTATTTACTTCAATTTTATTTTTATTTGGAAAAGCTGGAATTTCTATATATATAGGCGATACTAACTTTGATTCTGCTTTTGGCTCTGCCAGTGTACTAGCTTTATTTATGGTTTGGGTATTTTATATTGCACAAAGCATTTTTTTAGGAGCCTCCTTTGTAAAAGTGTACAGTGACTATTTAGGAGTTGAAATAAAACCCAACTCAGATGCTGTAAAAGTTGAAGAAATAGAGGTTAATAGTTAGATCATATTCCTTACCTTTGGATTTAAACCTACTAAATTCCCTAAGTATGTCAGATTTTTGGCTTTATTTAAAATTAGGATTAACGCATGTGCTCAATTGGCAAGCATACGATCATATAGTATTTTTAATTGTATTGGTTGCAGCTTATAATTTTAGCAACTGGAAGCGAATTTTTATATTAGTTTCTTTATTTACTATTGGGCATACCGCTTCCTTATTATTAGCTAATTATAGCGTGGTTACTGTTTCAAGTAAATGGATAGAGTTTTTAATACCTGTTACTATTTTAGTAGCGGCCATGTATAATTTGTTTACTTCAGGGAAAATCAATCGCAGCGAAAAAGTAGGGTTGTTTTATGTAATTACCGTCTTTTTTGGATTGATTCATGGATTTGGCTTTGCTACTTATTATAAAATGATAACTGGAGGTAATGAGATTTTACCATTATTCGAATTTGCGCTAGGAATTGAATTTGCTCAACTAATAATAGTTACTATTGTTTTAATTTCGAGTTTTATCTTTCAATCTATTTTCCGATTTAATAAGCGAGATTGGGTATTGGTAGTGTCGTCTATAGTAATTGGAGTTGTGATCCCAATGCTTCAAAATAATTGGGTCTTTTAATTTCCCGATAAAATAATTTATACAATATTTAACGCCTTCAAGGTTTGATTGTATGTATTTCCTTTTAAATTTGCTTTTTATCTTAATAATTAACCTTTAGGTATTAATCTAATGAAACCAGAAAAACAACTTAAATACGACAAGGCATATCTTAAAATGGCATTGGAATGGAGTCAACTTTCCTATTGCGATAGAAGGCAAGTAGGTGCATTAATCGTTAAAGACAAAATGATCATTAGCGATGGCTATAATGGTACACCATCGGGTTTCGAAAATATTTGTGAAGATGACAAAGGGTATACCAAATGGTATGTATTACACGCCGAAGCAAATGCTATTTTGAAAGTAGCTTCTTCCAATCAAACTTGTCAAGGCGCAACCTTATATATTACCATGTCACCTTGCCAAGGATGTAGTAAATTGATTCATCAAGCAGGGATTAAACGATTGGTTTATATAAAGGAATATAAAGACACTTCGGGAGTTAGGTTTTTAGAGAAAGCGGGTGTAAGTATTTCACATATAACTGACTTGTCATAAGCTATGGGAATTCAAAAAAAATACCTGCCTTTATTACTAGGTCTTGCAATTGCAGTAGGTATTTTTTTAGGCTCTAAACTTAATTTTAGTGATACTTCAGATAAAATATTTGCAACAAATGCTAAAAAAGACAAACTCAACCGTCTGATAGATTATATAGATTATGAGTATGTTGACCATGTAAATACCGATAGTATTGTAGACGTTACTGTAAATGGAATTCTAGAAAATTTAGATCCACACTCCGTCTATATTCCTGCAAATCAATACCAAGATAATGCCGATGATATGCGCGGTCATTTTGTGGGAATTGGAGTTAGTTTTTATGTGTATAAAGATACCATTGCAGTCATTAAAACAATTGAAGGGGGTCCTGCAGAAAAAGCAGGAATTAAAGCTGGAGATCGAATTTTATATGCAGATGAATATAAAATATTTGGAGATGCTATCCCTAGAGATAATATTACTGCACGATTAAAAGGTGAAATTAATAGCAAAGTATTATTGAAAATAGCTAGAAAAGGAGAAGAGGAGTTATTGAAGTTTAACGTAAAACGCAATGAAGTTCCTTTGCTAAGTGTAGATGCTTCTTATAAACTTACTAATGAGGTAGGTTATATTAAGGTAAATCGATTTTCTGAAACTACGCATAAAGAATTTAAATCGGCACTTGAAATACTAATTGATAAAGGGATTACAGCTCTAATATTGGATTTACGAGATAATCCCGGAGGCTATATTTCAACCACTCAACAAGTTATTGATGAATTTTTAGAAGATGATCAATTGATTTTAATTACTAAAAATAAAAGCGGGGAAGAAGACCTAATCTTTGCAACTAGTAAAGGGAGTTTTGAAAATGGAAGGCTGTATGTTTTAATAAATCAAAATTCTGCTTCAGCAAGTGAAATTGTAGCAGGCGCTTTACAAGATAACGATCGAGGAACTATAGTAGGGAGAAGGTCTTTTGGAAAAGGATTGGTGCAAAGAGAAATGTCTTTAGGGGATGGAAGTTCGGTAAGACTCACTATTGCTAGGTATTATACGCCAACAGGTCGTTCTATACAACGTCCTTATAGCAACGGAAATAATGCTTATTACAACGATTATGAAAGCCGTTATAAAAATGGAGAAATGCTAAGTGTAGACAGTATAAAAGTAGCAGATTCCTTGCGATTTGTAACTCCAAAAGGCAAAGTTGTTTATGGAGGGGGAGGCATTATCCCAGATGTATTTGTTCCAAAAGATACCAGTTTAGAAAACGAAACGTTGGAATATATTTCTAGAAGTGGTTTTGCAAGTTATTTTGTATTTGAATATTTGGAAAAAAATAGAACTCAATTTTCAGATATTACCCTTAAAGATTTTGTAGCAAATTATGATGTGGATGAAGATTTACTGAATCAATTTATAGATTATTCTATAATTGATAAGGATCATTCAGAATTTAGAAATCATTTAGAACATATTAAAACAATTATTAAAGCGAGTATTGCACAGCAAATATTTGACACCAACACCTTTGAGTTGATACTTAATAATGACGATAAAATGATTCAAAAAGTACTAGATCTAGAATCTAAATTAGAAACAAGTCCGGCAAAAGGTGACTAGTGTCTTTTTTTCTTAGCAATCTTTTTTGAAGTACGTAAAATAAGCATTAATAAAATAGCACAAGCTCCAGTAGCTATTCCGATTAGAGCAACTCTACTTTGGCCTTCTATAAGATTTGAAAAATCTAAAAAAGTAACATTATAAGCAATTAAAATAATTGCGATACCTATAAATATATAGTAGAAATATTTCATAATTTATTTTTTTTATTGGTCAGTGGAACATCTATGTATTTATCTCCTTGTATATAAAGCTTAAAAATAAATGTTTTATAATTAATTAAATAATAATTGAATGTTTGTAGTAAACAATTTTACAGCAATAGCTAATAGCACCACTCCAAATATTTTTCGAATAATTATAATTCCGTTTTTACCAATTGCTCGTTGAATTTTACCAGAGGTTTTTAAAACAATATAGATAAAAATTATATTTATAATTACAGCGATAATTATATTTTGAATATCGTATTCTGAACGAAGTGAAAGAAGTGTTGTTAAGCTTCCAGGTCCAGCTAACAATGGAAAAGCTAAAGGAAAAACAGAAGCTAATTTAGGGCTGCTGTCTTCATCTTCTCTAAATAGTGTAATTCCTAATATCATTTCCAAGGCTAGAAAGAATAAGATTAGAGAACCAGCAACCGCAAATTCATTAACATTAATTCCAATTAAACTTAATATTTGTTTTCCAACAAAAAGGAATGAAATCATTAAAACAGCAGCAATAATTGAGGCCATACCAGATTGGATATGTCCAGCTTTTTCACGTAATGATATAATAATGGGAAGGCTCCCTACTATATCTATAACAGCAAACAAGATCATGGTTGCGGTCAATATTTCTTTAAAGTTGAAACTCATTTTTTTAATTTTTAATACAGCAAAATTAGGCATATTACCCTGATAATTTTATTATTTTTGCAAAATGTTTCAATTAGGAAAAACCATCGTATCTGAGGATATTATCGAAAAAGAATTTGTTTGTAATCTTGGTGCATGCAAAGGTGCTTGCTGTATTGAGGGGGAAGCTGGTGCGCCAGTTACAAAAGAGGAGGTTGGTATTCTAAAAGATATTTATCCAAAAGTAAAACCCTATTTACGTCCAGGAGGCATAAAAGTTATTGAGAAATTAGGGACCCATATTATAACTGATTTATCAGAATTAGAAACTCCTCTAGTTAATGGTAAAGAATGTGCTTATATTACCATTTCAGAGAATGGAAAAGCGGGCTGTGGTATTGAAAATGCTTATAACGACGGGAAAATTGGTTATAAAAAACCCATTTCTTGCCATTTATATCCAGTAAGAGTTCATGATTACAGTGAATTCGCTGCTGTTAATTACCATAAATGGCCTATTTGTAATGACGCCTGTACTTTAGGAAAAGAGTTAAAAGTTCCTGTTTACAAATTTGTAAAAGAAGCTTTGATCCGAAAATTTGGAGAGAATTGGTATTTGGAATTAGAAAAAATTGCCGCTGATTATCAAGATTGATTTTTTGAATATTTTTTACGAATATTTTTCGTTTTATTATTCTGTTTCTGCAATTTTATAAGAGGTTGTTAATAAAAAATCAAGCTTCTTTGTGTTGAAAAATGCCGCAACGAATACAGCTATTTTTGTTGCTTATTACCTTTAAAACAGCAACTTGTCAAGGTTTTTAACGGCTAAAATTTAGATTGTTTGTAAATAAATACACTTAACGTAAGAGGTTGTAATACATATACATAAGATACGGTATTAACAAAACATTTGCAAGACTAAAAAAAAAATTACTGTTGAAAACTTGTTTAAAACCTAAATATTTTTCTAAAAAAACATACCTAATTTTTTCCATATTTGTAAGAGTCAAAACTTCTAGATATAAAGAAGTAATTATCAAAATTAAAAATATATAGAAATCACAGCAAAAAAACGGGTACTATCTACCATGTAAAATTGTGATTTTAGCAATAATATAACATTACAACAGTCAAGGATGGATATGCAAATTAAACATATAATTAAGCGAGATTACGAAACCAATACTTTTGAATTAGAGAAAATAGTAAATGCCATTGAAAAAGCAATGCTTTCTGTAAATCATGGTACTAGAGAAGATGCTATTGCTATTTCAAAAATTGTAATTGGTACTTTGTTAGAAAGAAAGCTAAAGGATCCAAAATATATTCCAAATGTTGAGCAAGTGCAAGATATTGTTGAATATAAATTAATGGACAGTCCATTTCATGATGTCGCAAAAGCCTATATTTTATATAGAGATGAGCAAAATCGAAGCAGAACAACCAATATTTTTGAAAAAAGAATTAATTTAAAGCCTTATGAATACCCTGAGTTAAACGAATATGTAGATGCAATTCGTCATTCTTATTGGATTCATACAGAGTTTAATTTTACCAGTGATATTCAAGATTATAAAACAGCATTAAACGACGTAGAGCGTAATGCCTTAAAAAATTCAATGCTTGCCATTTCACAAATTGAAGTAGCTGTAAAATCCTTTTGGGGAAACATCTTTCAAAGAATGCCAAAACCAGAAATAGGATCTGTTGGAGCCACTTTTTCTGAAAGTGAAGTACGGCATCAAGATGCATATTCACACTTATTGGAAATATTAGGTTTAAATGCGGAATTTAATCAACTAAAAAAGAAACCCGTAATCATGAGGCGGGTTAACTATTTAGAAACCGCTTTAAAAAATTCTAAATCAGAAGACAACAAAGAATATACTGAGGCTATTTTATTGTTCTCTTTATTTATTGAACATGTTTCGCTTTTTTCTCAATTTTTAATTATTATGGCATTTAATAAGGAAAAAAACCTTTTTAAAGGAATTTCTAATGTAGTAGAAGCGACCTCAAAAGAAGAACAAATCCATGGAGATTTTGGAATTGATCTGATTAACATTATCAAGAAAGAAAACCCAGATTGGTTTGATGATGACTATAATAAAATGATTCAAGATATATGCCATGAAGCTTTTATCTCTGAAAGCAAAGTTGTCGATTGGATTTTTGAAGAAGGAGAATTAGATTTCTTACCAAAAGATGTTATTAATGAATTTATAAAACAACGTTTCAATAACTCTTTAGAAAGTATTGGAATAACAAAAATATTTGAAGTAGATGAAGCTTTAGTTAAACAAACAGAGTGGTTTGATGATGAAATAATTGGGACCAAACATGGGGATTTCTTCGTAAAACGATCCATTAACTACAGTAAAAGAACAAAAAGTATAACCAGTGATGACCTTTTTTAAACTATGAATAACCTTACAACAAACCAACAAGCGAACATCAAAGAATCCCTCTCTGAGCAAGATCGATTACTTCAAGCAAGAAAAGAAGCGATGCAAAATGCAAAAAGTAAAATGGACTTGCCTGAAATTAAATGGTTAACAGAAAATAGCCGCAAATTTTTAGAATCTGGATATTTAACTGGAGATACAACTCCCGAAGAAAGAATTTTAGAAATTGCTCAACACGCAGAAAAAATTCTTGGAATTGACGGATATGCCGAAAAGTTTTATAAATACATGTCTGAAGGATTTTATTCATTAGCATCACCAGTTTGGTCAAATTTTGGAAAAAAACGCGGTTTACCAATTAGTTGTTTTGGTTCTTGTATTGCAGATGATATGGGTGATATTTTATACACACAATCTGAAGTGGGTATGATGTCTAAACTAGGGGGTGGTACATCTGGTTATTTTGGGAAAATTAGACATAGAGGTGCTGAGGTTAAAAATAATGGAAGCTCATCAGGATCTGTTCATATTATGCAGTTGTTCGAAAAAATGGTAGACATTGTTAGCCAAGGTTCTGTTCGTCGAGGTCGATTTGCTCCTTATTTACCAATAGATCATCAAGATATCCATGAATTTTTAGAAATTGGAACTGAAGGTAACCCAATACAGGAATTAACTCATGGAGTTACAGTAGGAGATCAATGGATGCAAGAAATGATTGATGGTGATGTTGAAAAAAGAACCCTTTGGGCGAAAGTTTTACAACGTAGAGGTGAAATAGGATACCCATATATTTTCTTTAGAGATCATGCTAATAACGGAACTGTAGATGTTTATAAAGATAAAAAATTAGAAATTCACGGGAGTAATCTTTGTACTGAAATTATGTTGCCCTCTAATGAGGATTGGTCTTTTGTATGTTGCTTGTCATCCATGAATTTGTTGCATTATGATAAATGGAAAGATACCGACGCTGTAGAAACACTTACTTATTTCTTAGATGCGGTTATGGAAGAGTTTATTACAAAATTAGAAGTATATAAAAACTCAACAGACCGTGACGACCAACTTACTTTTACCTTTATGGAGAAAGCTTATAATTTCGCAAAAGAAAATAGAGCATTAGGATTAGGAGCTTTAGGTTGGCATTCTTTATTGCAATCTAGAATGTTATCATTTGATAGTGAAGAAGCTTTTAAATTAAATTCTGAAATATTTAAAACAATAAAAGATAAATCCTACAAAGCTTCAAAGGAATTGGCAAAATTATTTGGAGAGCCTGCTGTATTAAAAGGATATGGTAGACGGAATACAACGCTTAATGCAATTGCCCCTACCACTTCTTCCGCTTTTATATTAGGACAGGTATCACAAGGTATTGAGCCAATTTGGTCTAATAGTTATGTAAAAGATATTGCTAAAATAAAAACGACGATTAAAAATCCATTTTTAGTAGATCTTTTAGAAGAAAAAGGGCAAAATACTACCGAAGTTTGGAGAAGTATTAGAGATTTTGATGGCTCTGTCCAGCATTTAGACTTTTTATCTGAAAATGAAAAAGATGTATTTAAAACATATCCAGAAATAGACCAAAATGTAATTGTATATCAAGCCGCTAACAGACAAAACCATATAGATCAAGGACAATCTATTAATGTGATGGTTCACCCAGATATGCCAGTTAAAGATGTAAATAATATTTATATCACCGCTTGGAAATTAGGCGTAAAATCTATGTACTATCAGCACAGTATGAATGCAGCTCAAAAATTCAAACAAAAAAAATCTTGTGATAGTTGTGAAGGATAAATACTTTAAAATTTAAATCAAGTGTGTTAATAAAAAAAGGAATGCGAAAGCTTTCCTTTTTTTATTAACTATATAGTTTTTATTTAGAATTTATTTAAAAGTAGTTAAAAACAAAAAGCCCCACAATTTTTAATTGTGAGGCTTCATTATAGTTATAGTTTTGTTAGTTTTTGGTATTATAACTATTGTAATATTCTTCAATTAAATTCATAATTGCAGATACTAAATCTTTAGTCTCTAATAACAAACTAAAATGCAATGCAGTGTTTTTAGGACTAACATCGTCTTCTGTACGGGTTCTATTTATTTGACTTGTAATTTTTAGCGCTAAATCATGTTGCGTTTTTTGTTTTCTATTAATGATATCGCCTAATTTTTCAAACTCACGATTGTTAAATATAGCTTCAATTTCATTTAATAAACTTTCAAATAAGTTATCAATGTCTTGTAAATCTTTAATTTGACTAAATTTCAAGGATTTGTGATTGTTATTTACATGTTTATAACTAGTTTTAGCTAAGAAATCTAGCGATTGCGCTACATCTTGTAAATAACCTAAAATAATAATATAAAAATTAGATCCAAGGACACTAGTTTCATCTAGATTTTTGATAAAATAGAAGATGTCATCTCTTAGCTCATCTACTTCTTTATTTAATTTTTCAACTCCCTTTCTACTCTTTTTAAGTTTAGACAAATCTTCCGTTGCCAAACCATTTAGCATATTAGAGTAAATCTTGTTGGTTCTCGAAACCACATTAGAAATATGGTTTGCACTTTCCTGTATGATTCCTTGAACGGTTTTACTTTCGGCTTTTATTAACCCATCTTTTAAATGAGTGTTGTTACTTTTTTTCTTGTAACTTAAATAATTTCTTGCCAATAATAAAATAGTGATTAATAATAAAATAGCAATCATTGGAGTCTCTCCTAAGTAGATAAGGTAGGCAATGATACCTGATGCTGCAAAGGCGCTAAAAGCGGTAAAAAACCATCCCCCAATCACATTTAATACACCAGCTATTCTATACACTGCGCTTTCTCTTCCCCAAGCTCTATCGGCTAGTGAGGTTCCCATGGCTACCATAAATGTAACATAGGTTGTAGATAAAGGAAGTTTCATAGAGGTCGCTATAGAAATTAATATACTGGCAACCATCAAATTTACTGAAGCTCGAACCATATCAAATGCTGGTAATTCTTGATGTTTATCTACTAACTTTAACACTTTTGGCTTCTCAAATTGTTTCTCAATTTTATCTTGTAATTTCTTAGGTAAAATGGTGCCATGATATTTTGAAATTAATGTAGAAAATCGCACAATACCTCGAGATAAAAAGTTGGAATCGAATCTTTCTTTTATAGAATCTTGATTTGATAAATCTAGCGATGTTTTTAAAACTGTTTTTGCTTTTTTAGAAAACCAAAGTGTCAAGACCATAACAAATCCTGCTAGAAATAAAAGCAGGCTAGGTGTCGGAACTTTTTTCGACATTACTTCCATACTAAATTCAGTTGCAGGTACTCCAGAAGCAACCCATGCTTCATAAGATTGCCAAGCTGCTATTGGCACTCCAATAAAGTTGACTAAATCATTACCAGCAAATGCCATGGCAATAGCAAAGGTTCCAATAATAATAATGAACTTATAAACACTCATTTTAAAAACGGCAGTAATCAGTGAACATAAAGCAGTCCAGAAGATAAAGCTTAAGGCAACAATTATCATGGCGTTTTCAGAAATAAACAACTTAAAATCACCGGAGACAAAGCTTGCTCCCTTTAACCCTTTTATTAAAATAAAATAAGTAATTGCTGTTGCAGCTATTCCACCAAACAACGCCGAAACCCATTTTGCTTTCTGCTCAAAATTAAAAGTTAATAAGAGCCTAGTATTATATTGTACAAATGCCCCTATCGAGAATGCGACGACAACAGACAGCAGAATACCTAATATGATCTCGGTGGCCTTTGCAGTATTTATGTATTGCCCCAGATCAGCTATTGTTTGTGAGTCTGAGGTGCTGATTTTTATTAAAGACATTATTACTGCAGCACCTAATAATTCAAAAACAATCGATACCGTCGTAGATGTAGGCATTCCTAAGGTATTAAAGAAGTCTAACAGCAGAATGTCTGTGATCATTACCGCCATAAAAATGATCATAATTTCATTAAAGTAAAATTCACTTGGCATAAAAATACCTTTTCGAGCAACTTCCATCATACCACTGGAAGATAAAGCTCCAAAAGCAACCCCTAAACTGGCGACAATCATAATGGTTTTAAAAGAAACGGCTTTAGATCCAATAGCAGAGTTTAAGAAGTTTACAGCATCGTTGCTAACTCCAACTACTAAATCTGCAATAGCTAAAATAGCTAAAGCAGCAATCATTAAAATGTAAATGTTATCCATTATAAATTAGTTTTAAATTGTAAATATCTTATAGTTTGAAGTATTTAATGTTACCTAAATGTTATTTTAAAAATGAACTTCTAATTGTAAACGAAACAATAATTCATTAGTAATGTCTGCGATTGTTAAATAACTAATGTCCGATTGAACTTTTAGTTTTTGACCAAATATATATTTAGAAAAACCTAAAGTGTATTGATTAGAAACTTCTTTCTCTTTCATATCAATAGTTGAAAAACGTCCTGTAAGTTCCCAGTTTTTAGAAAATAAATAACCCGCCTGTAAATTAACACCATATCCTTCAGATACAGTAACACCTGTTTCACTACCATCACTATTTTTAGCAATTGGGTCATTAGCATTTCTGTTTGAATATTCTGTCATTAATGAAAACCCTTTGTATTTTAACATAGCATCAACAAATAAAGTATTAATATTCGTTTCGAAAAACCCAACATCATTTATCATATAAGTACCTCTATTACTCTTGTTTCTAACTGCATTATTATTAAAATCGTAAGAAATACCCACTGCTAATTTAGGCTTAGACTCTCTTTCTAATGAGCTTCCTATGTAATCTCCATTATTTTTAAATTTACCAAAAGGTAAAAACTCAATACGCCCTGTATATTGGTATCCTCCTATATTTCCGGTTACGACATTTCTTCCTTCTCCTTGGGAAATAGAAATAATTTCTCGGACAATAAATTTATCTGTAATGTTAATGTGATGCCTCAATTGAATACCTAAATCTCTATCAATATTAAAGCTTGCATTTAATAGTGATCTGTCTACTAATTGTAAATTAGCTGATGAGATTACTCGTTCTCTATTTCCAGGTAATTTTGTTTGTCCTGCCCACAACACAAAATTTTGATAAAAATTCCATTTTACCACAGCGTCTAAAATAATTCTTGGTGCATTTCCTGTATATATAGAAGCGCCAGCAATATCTCTATTGGATAATCCCAATTCAACTTTATATTTTAACTTTGGAGATAATACAAATCCACTAAACTTTAAGCGAGCTCTTCGAATTAGAAAGTTAGTGTTTGCCGTACCAAATTCATTGTCTTCATATTTCCAATTGGTCGAGGAAAGTATTTGAATTCTAGGAGCAAATTTAACACTCCAAGAACTGTCTTTTGCAATATAGTTTACCATTCCTTTTCCAAACCCTTTTTCCTTATAAACTTGAGAGTGGATAGTAAATGAAATTAGGAAGAAAAATAAAGATATTTTAATAGAAGCTTTATTCATTTTTGTTAGTTTTTAGTTTTTTATTAATTTTATTACTGCAAATAAACATTCACTTTGTAAAGTTTGTGTTATCTAAAAATTAACAATAGGTGATCTTTAGGTTAAATTAACGTTACTTATAAAACTTATTGAAAAAGAACTTATAAATAGTATATTGCATTTTAAAATTAAATCACAATGAATTGGGAACAGCTATTATCACTTAGAAGGCAAGGTGATACTTCGATAAGATTACGAATAGAACAGGATGAGACCCGTTTGGGTTTTGATGTAGATTATGATCGGATTATTTTCTCTTCAGCTTTTAGAAGTCTTCAAGATAAAACTCAAGTAATACCTTTGTCAAAAACATCTTTTGTTCATACTCGCCTTACTCATAGTTTAGAAGTATCTGTGGTGGGTCGTTCTTTAGGCAGAGCTATTGGAAAAGCAGTATTAGAAAAACATCCCCAATTATACAAAGTTCATGGTTATCAAAGCAATGATTTTGGAGCGATAGTGGCAGCAGCATCATTAGCTCACGATATTGGAAATCCTCCATTTGGACATAGCGGTGAAAAAGCAATTGGTAATTATTTTTTAAATGGAAATGGTAAACGATTCAAAACACAATTAACAAATAAAGAATACCAAGATTTAATAGACTTCGAAGGGAATGCCAATGGATTTAAAATACTTTCAGAATCAAAAAATGGAGTAGAAGGAGGTTTGCGCTTATCCTTTGCAACCCTTGGTGCTTTTGTGAAATATCCCAAAGAATCGCTGCCCAAAAATCCAACAAATCATATTGCCGATAAAAAATATGGGGTATTTCAATCTGAAAAATATTTTTTTGGAGCAGTAGCTCAGGAATTAGGATTGCAGAAAAGAGGTGAACAAAAAGATCTAAGTTATCATCGCCATCCTTTAGCTTTTTTAGTGGAAGCAGCAGATGACATTTGTTATACAATTATCGATTTTGAAGATGGTATCAATTTAGGGTTAATTGAAGAAGAATTTGCACTAGAATATCTTATCAACTTAGTAAAAGAGAATATCAACACAAAAAAATACACTAGTTTAATAAAATCTTCAGATAGACTAGCATATTTACGTTCCTTAGCGATCAATACTTTGGTTGCTGAAGCTGCCGCTGTTTTTATAGAAAACGAAGAAAACATATTAAATGGAGAATTCACAACATCATTATTAGATAAGAGTAGGTATAAAGCACAAGTAGTTGATATTATAAAAATAAGTGTTCAAAAAATATATAAAAGCACCGAAGTAATCGATAAAGAAATCGCAGGATATAAGATTCTTAATACTTTATTGGATGTTTATACGACTGCTGTTGAAAACGTATTTAATGATTCTTTAACACCATTTGATTCACTAGTATTAAACGATTTTTCATTTAATACCAATGAAAAATATACCACCTACCAATACCTAATTGAAAGCTGTAATTACCTATCTAGACTTACAGATGGGAATGCCATGTTAATATTCCAAAAAATTAATGGAAACCTTTAATTTTTTTTAATAGAAAAGATACTTATAAGATGAAAGTAATTTTTGACAGCAAATTAGTTTTTTTATGAAACTAATTGACTTTAAGTTTTTTATGTTAATTAAGTAGGGTATTATTAATTTTAGATGTTTTATATTTACAGAAATATAATTAATATAAAAAGCCCTATGAAAAAATTACTTTACATGTTTGTATTTATGGTAGCTGGCTCTGTTTTTGGACAGGACTTTAGTAGCTCTATAAATACATATTTAAATTCAAACAAATCACAATTAGGTTTACAGACTCAAGACATTGAGGATATTGCTATTGACAGACATAGTTATTCTAAAAGTATGGATGTTGAAAACGTTTATGTTGTTCAACAATACCAAGGAATTGAAATATTTAATTCTAACTCTTCTTTTGCTATAAAAGATGGACAAGTAAAAAATGCAAATTTATCTTTTTCTGAAGATGTTTCACAAAAAATAAACACTACAAGTCCAGCAATTAATGCATCAACTGCAATTTCAAGAGCAGCTCTAGAATTAGGTTTAAACAACCCTACAAATTTAGAATTATTAGAAACAACTTCTGTAAATTCTTTTGTATATTCTAATGGGAGTATTTCTTTAGAAAACATTCCAGTGAAATTAGTTTTCCAAAAATTAGAAGACAGCTCACTGAGATTAGCATGGGACCTTAGTATTTATGTATTAGACGCAAGTCATTATTATAGTTTACGTTTAGATGCTATAACTGGGACTATATTAAATATGGGAGACTGGGTTATTAGTTGTAATTTTTCAGAACTTAAAGATCATTCTGACTTAGCGCATACAGAAAATAGTATTTTGTTTTCTAAAGAAGAAGCGACGATGGTTTCTTCAGGAGGAGCACAATACAGAGTATTTCCTTTACCGTTTCAAAGCCCAAGTTCTGGTTCAGCTGCATTAATAGCTGACCCTTCACAAGAAGGAGCAGGATCTCCATATGGATGGCATGATATCGATGGTGCTACTGGACCAGAATTTGAAATTACTAGAGGAAACAATGTTTGGGCAAAAGAAGATATCAGTGGAACTAATAGTGGTGGAGCTTCTGCAGATGGTGGCCCTGATTTACTTTTTGATTTTGTCTTTGATTTTAATGAAAATCCAAATCTTTCTATTGATGCTTCTATCGTTAATTTATTTTATGTGAACAACATAATGCATGATATATTTTATCAATATGGTTTTAATGAGGCTAGTGGAAATTTTCAACAAAATAACTATGACAACGGTGGAATAGGTACTGATTATGTAAATGCAGATGCGCAAGATGGAAGTGGTACTAATAATGCAAACTTTTCTACTCCACCAGATGGGCAGAATCCAAGAATGCAAATGTTTTTGTGGGACGGAGCTCCTACTGGTGATATATTAACCATTAATGATGGACCTTTAGCAGGCAGCTACTTTGGAATACCAGCAGATTTTGGAGGACCTATCCCAAATGGCTTGACAGAAGATTTAGTTTTAGTTGATGATTCTACAGGAGACTCTCATGACGCTTGTGACCCTATTACTAATGGAGTAGACTTAAATGGAAAAATCGTTGTAATTAGAAGAGGTGATTGTGAATTTGGTTTCAAAGCATTAGCGGCTCAAAATGAAGGTGCTATTGCTGTAATTATGGTAAATAATGTAGATGGAGATGCTATTACAATGGCAGGTGGAGAATTTGGAGATCAAGTGACTATTCCGTTATTTATGATAAGTAATATAGATGGAGAACCTATTATTGCAGAATTGATGGAAGCGACTGTTAATGGCACTATAAATGACATTATTATAGGAGAAATGCTTGATGCAGATCTTGATAATGAAATTATTGCTCATGAATATGGTCATGGAATTTCAATCCGTTTAACAGGAGGTGCAAATACCTCAGCATGTTTAAACAATGCTGAACAAATGGGAGAAGGTTGGAGTGACTGGTTTGGTTTAATGATAACTATGAAGGTTGGTGACCAAGCAGATGAAGGAAGGGGTATGGCTACTTATTCAGCTGGACAAGGTTTAGATGGTAATGGAATTCGTCAATATAAGTATTGTAGAGACATGACTGTTAATCCACTTACCTATGCAGATTTACCAGCTACAGGAGGTCAAGTTCATGCAGTTGGAACAATCTGGGCAACAATGATATGGGATTTAAACTGGGATTTAATTGATGAATATGGATATGATCCAGACATGTATAATGGTACAGGAGGAAATAATATTGCGATGCAATTAATTATTGATGGTTTGAAATTACAACCTTGTTCTCCTGGATTCGTTGATGGTAGGGATGCTATCCTAGAAGCTGATGAACTTGCCTATGGAGGAGCAAATCAATGTATTATATGGGATGCTTTTGCAAGAAGAGGACTAGGGTTTAGTGCTTCTCAAGGTGCTACAGGTAATGTTTCAGATGGTATTGTAGCTTTTGATATTCCTGAAGATTGCGAAAATTTAGGTATTAATGATAATAATTTTGACAATAACTTTATTATTTATCCTAATCCATCAAATGGAAATATCAATATCAAACCATTATTAGATTTTGGAGATGCTAAAGTTTCTATTTATGATATCAATGGCAGAAAAGTATATAATACAGATGTTAATTTACAAAATACTGTTTCTATAAATATTCAAAACTTAAGCGCAGGAATGTATATCATGCAAATCGAAGGTGCTGATTACAGTCATACAGCAAAACTTATTATCAATTAAATAATAAGAAAATAAATGATTTTAAAAAGCTGTCTTTTAATTAAGACAGCTTTTTTTAAAGGTAAGAATTTAAAGTTTGAGTCATTTTATTAGAGGAAATTCCGGCGATTTCATGTAGCTCATCAATGGTTCCTTGACTTGGAAATTCATCTGAAATCCCAAGGCTTTCAACAGGAGTATTATAATTATATTTGGCTGCAAATTCTAAAATAGCACTTCCAAAACCCCCTAAAAGGATTCCATCTTCAACAGTAATAATGGAATTGTATTTTGTAAATATAGAATGTAAAAGGTTTTCGTCTAATGGTTTTATAAAACGCATGTCATAACAAGAAACTTCAAAAGGCATTAAACAATCTTCAATTGCTTTAATGACATTAGTTATTATTGTACCAATAGTTAAAATGGCTATATTTTTACCTTGTTTTATAGAAATGGCTTTTCCTATTTCAATTTTTGAAAAAGGTTCTTTCCAATCTATTAACATTCCTCTCCCTCGTGGATATCTAATTGCAATAGGACTTTTTAAACCTAATTGAGCAGTATACATTATATTTCGAAGTTCTACTTCATTTCTAGGAGCAAAAACAATGAGGTTTGGAATACACCGTAAATAGTTGATATCAAATATTCCGTGATGTGTTGCTCCGTCTTCTCCAACCATACCAGCTCGATCTAAACAAAACACTACAGGTAAGTTTTGTAAACAGACATCATGAATTACTTGGTCATAGGCTCTTTGCAGAAAAGTAGAATAGATATTACAAAATACGATACATCCTTGTGTAGCCATTCCTGCAGAAAAGGTAACTGCATGTTGTTCTGCAATACCAACATCAAAAGCACGTTCTGGAAGTTTGTCCATCATATACTTAAGAGAACTCCCGGTTGGCATGGCAGGAGTTATGCCTATTATTTTTTCATTTAATATAGCAAGTTCAACTAATGTTTTTCCGAAAACATCTTGATATTTTGGAGCCTGTTTGATTTCTTTTTTTGGATGTAATTCTCCTGTAATTGCGTTGAATTTACCGGGAGCATGATACAGCACTTGATTTTCTTCAGCTTGTTGTAATCCTTTTCCTTTTTTTGTGATAATGTGCAATAATTTGGGGCCTTCAATATTTTTCAAATGCTTTAATTCTGAAATTAAACCACTTAAATTATGACCATCTATTGGACCAGAATAATTAAAATTTAATGCCTCAAATATATTATCAGAATTAGGAGTTTTATCTAAAGTTACTTTTAACAAGTATTGTTTTAAAGCACCTACACTTGGATCAATACCAATAGCATTGTCATTTAAAATAACCAATAAATTGGTATTAGTTACCCCTGCATGATTTAAAGCTTCAAATGCCATTCCACTTGCAATAGAGGCATCACCAATTACAGCAATATGTTGTTTTTGAAAATCTTTTTTTAATCGAGAGGCTATTGCCATTCCTAAAACTGCAGAAATAGAAGTGCTACTATGACCAGTACCAAAAGCATCATATTTACTTTCACCTATTTTTGGAAAACCACTAATTCCGTTTAATTGACGATTGGTATTAAAATTAGATTTTCTACCTGTTAATATTTTATGGCCATAAGCTTGATGCCCAACATCCCAAACGATAATGTCATTGGGAGTATTAAACACGTAATGTAGCGCTATAGTTAATTCAACAACTCCAAGACTAGCGCCTAAATGGCCTTCTTTGGTTGCTACCATGGCAATTATCATTTCTCTAATTTCTTTAGCAAGTTTTGGTAAATCTTGCTGCGAAACTCTTCGAAGATCTTTAGGAAATTGGATGGTATCTAAAATTGAATTTGGCACTTTGCAAAGATACAGTTATTAGAGATTTGTTATTTGGTTAATTTGTATTTTCGTTGCGAATAAATGTTGTTCATATGGAATTCATCTATTAAATATTTTTATTTTTAATCACTCCATGTCCAATAATAGATAAATAACAAGAAAATTGATACCACCTTACGACGATACCTACTTCATGAAACAAGCTTTAATTGAAGCTAAAGAAGCCTATAAAAAAGGGGAAGTTCCGATTGGAGCAGTTATAGTTTGTGAAAATCAAATAATTGCTCGGGGACATAATTTAACAGAAACCTTAAATGATGTAACTGCTCATGCTGAAATGCAAGCTATTACATCTGCTGCAAATTTTTTAGGAGGCAAGTATTTGTTGGATTGTACTTTATATGTGACCATAGAGCCTTGCCAAATGTGCGCAGGTGCATTATTTTGGAGCAAAATATCAACTATTGTTTATGGAGCAAGAGATCAACAACGTGGTTGTATAAATTTAAATACAAAGTTACATCCAAAAACAACGATAAGTGGGGGTGTTTTAGAAGAGGAATCTTCTCAAATACTTAAAAATTTTTTTATTGAAAAAAGAAATTTAAATTAAAAAAAATCGGGTAATCTATAATTCATTTGTGATAAACCTGAAACTTTTTGATGCGTTAAAAAATAATTAATAATATCATCAAAATAGTATCACTTAGAATCGTTAAAATCACGCATCTTTTCTATGTTTTCTTTGGTTAACATATAATCCTTAACATCTTTATTTTTCCATCTTCTAAAAATAAAAATAGGCATTGTAATAAAGATTAATAAAACCAATGATAATCCAACAAACAGATCTCCATTTTTTGGGTTTATAGGTTTTAAATATAATCCATAGCAGATTCCTATTATAGATGCCAATATAAGAAGTTGTAAAAAATATTTCATAATTTATTCATTTGAGAAATAAATAACCTCAATTTTAAACATAATATACCGAAAATAGTATATTATCTTCATCAAATTCACTCCAATAATGAATTGTTTTATGATTAATTCTCAATAAATAAAGACCACATCTTAATTGGCATTATCCTGAGATTTATTTTTGTATGTCTAATTTAATACTCAACTCTTTTAGTTGCTCATTGTCTATAAATGCAGGCGCATCTATCATTACATCACGCCCTGAATTATTTTTTGGGAATGCAATGAAATCTCTAATAGTCTCTTGACCACCCAGAATTGCGACCAATCTATCTAGCCCAAATGCCAAACCTCCATGTGGTGGTGCACCGTATTCAAACGCATCCATTAAAAACCCAAATTGTGCTTTGGCATCTTCTTCTGAAAATCCTAAGTGACGCAACATTGTTGCTTGCATTTGCTTATCATGAATTCTAATAGAACCTCCACCAATTTCATTTCCGTTTAAAACCAAATCGTATGCATTTGCTTTTACCGCTCCAGGATCTGTATCTAATAAATCTATTTGCCCTGGTTTTGGAGCTGTAAATGGATGATGCATTGCATGATAATGTCCAGTTTCTTCATCTAATTCTAATAGAGGAAAATCAAGCACCCACAATGGTGCAAATTCATTTGTTTTTCTAAGTCCTAATCGCTCCGCAAGTTCCATACGCAAGGCACTTAATTGTGCTCTAACTTTGTTGGTTTCACCAGAAAGCACACAAATTAAATCACCCGTTTTAGCTCCTGTAACTTCTGCCCATTTTGCTAAATCTTCTTGATCGTAAAATTTATCTACAGAAGATTTAAAAGTGCCGTCATCGTTACAACGAGAATAAACCATTCCTAAAGCACCAACTTGGGGTCTTCTAAGCCAATCTATAAGTTTGTCAATTTCTTTTCGGGAATAACTATTCCCACCTGGAATTGCGATACCAACTACTAATTCTGCAGTATTAAAAATTGCAAAATCTTTATGTTTTGTAACTTCGTTTAATTCCCCAAATTCCATTCCAAACCGAATGTCTGGTTTGTCATTTCCATACCGTTGCATTGCATCGTCATAGGTCATTCTTGGGAATTTGTCAATTTCAATTCCTTTAATTTCTTTTAATAAATAACGTGTTAATCCTTCAAAAGTATTTAAAATGTCTTCTTGTTCTACAAAAGCCATTTCACAATCAATTTGTGTAAACTCTGGTTGTCTATCTGCTCTTAAATCTTCGTCTCTAAAACATTTTACAATTTGAAAGTACTTGTCCATTCCACCCACCATCAACAATTGTTTAAAGGTTTGAGGGGATTGGGGTAAAGCGTAAAATTGACCTTCATTCATTCGTGAAGGAACCACAAAATCACGAGCTCCTTCAGGAGTAGATTTTATAAGGTATGGAGTTTCAACTTCAATAAATTCCTTTCCAGAAAGATAGTTTCGAACCGCCATAGTTACTTGATGGCGAAAAATAAGATTTTCTCTTACAGGTTTTCTTCTTATATCTAAATAGCGATATTTCATTCTAATATCATCACCACCATCTGTTTCATCTTCAATGGTAAAAGGTGGTGTAAGAGAACTGTTTAAAATTTTAAAATTAGAAACTAAAATTTCAATATTACCTGTTGGAAGTTTAGGGTTTTTAGAGGCTCTTTCAATTACAGTTCCTTGCACTTGAATTACAAACTCTCTACCTAATAATCTAGTTTTTTCAATAAGCTCTTTAGAAGTGCGTTCTTCATCAAAAATTAGTTGTGTAATCCCATAACGATCTCGCAGATCTACCCAAATCATAAATCCTTTATCTCTTGATTTTTGTACCCACCCTGCTAAAGTTACCGAACTATTAATGTCACTTTCTCTTAATTCACCACAAGTATGACTTCTATACATTCTAAAATATTTATTTAGTATTAGTTTCCTTAGCACTTTTAAGGATTACAAATTTAATAAGATAAAAGAGCATTTTACCTTCTTTTTAAAAAAAGATTAAAATGGGAATTAATAGGTGATTTTGTAATGGTCTTTGAAGATCATTTTAAATACTTTTAGGTATATAATACAATAGAACTAAAATGCAAGAAATAGTTTCTTATAAATAACTAATTCTATTAATTTTAAAAACCCCTTTTCATTTGAAAGGGGTTTTGTTTTTATCCATTAACGGTATTGGTTAATCCTCTCCAGAATTGAGTTTTTAATTTAATTTTATGGGTAATAAAAAATAATATTGGAACAATAACTAGTGTCAAAAATGTTGCAACTATTAAACCATAAATTACAGTCCAAGCCAAAGGTCCCCAAAACATAACATTATCTCCTCCAAAATATATATTTGGATTAAATTCACTAAATAAAGTAAAGAAATTTATGTTAAAACCGATTGCCAACGGTATTAAACCTAATATGGTCGTTATTGCGGTTAATAATACTGGACGTAACCTTGCTCTACCTCCTTCAATAATAGATTCTTTTATATTATCAGCAGTTAATAAATCAGTATCATCCATTCCTTTCGCAATCATTTTTCTGTCAATCAATAACTGAGTATAATCAAGTAATACGACACCATTATTTACTACGATTCCCGCTAATGAAATAATACCCATCATGGTCATCATAATAACAAATGCACTACCGGTAATTACAATTCCACCAAAAACTCCAATTAAACTTAAAAAAATTGCAAGCATAATAATAGCTGGTTTTGAAACAGAGTTAAATTGGAAAATTAAGATTAAAAAGATGAGCCCTAATCCAGTAAAAAAAGCTCCTAATAAAAATGACATTTGTTTTTCTTGCTCCTCTATCTGACCCGTATAATCAATTTTAATATCACTTGGCAATTCTTCAAAATTTTTCATTTCATTTCTAATGTTTGAGACTATCACTCCTGCATCTGTATAACCTGGAGCTAGAGCAGAATAAATGGTTACTACACGTTTTGAATCTTTATGCTTTATAGCACTAAACCCAGAACTATTTTTTTGTGTAGCTATAACAGAAATAGGAATTTCTTTAATTTTCCCAGAAGCAGCATCTCTAAAAATTATATTTTGATCAAATAAAGCACTGGTACTATACCTGTCTTCTTTATTAAATCGAACATAAATATCATAATCATCTCCATTTTCTTTATAAATCCCTGCTTTAGATCCAAAAATTGAATTTCGTAAAATTTGACCCACCTGTCCAGCACTCACTCCTAATTCTCCTGCTTTTTGACGGTCAATTTCAACTTGCATAGAAGGTTTAGATTTATTTACATCAATTTTCAGTTCATCAATTCCTGCAATGTTTTTTGTATTGATAAATTCCCTCATCTTTTCTGCAACCAATATTAACTCTGCATAATCTGGGCCTTCAATTTCAATGTTAATTGGTGCTCCAGCTGGTGGTCCATTTGCATCTTTTTCTACAGAAATTAATACTCCAGGAAAGATTCCTACCAGGGCTTCTTGTACCTTTTGACGAAGCAACTCACTATCAGCTCCTCTTCTATATTTATATTCTCGCATAGAAGCAGTAATTTTACCACGATTTGGCATTTCTGCAGTAGATCCCCCATCGGTTTGAGGATTACCAGCTCCTTCTCCAACCTGAGAAACTACACTTTCTATTAAAAAATTATAGGCACCGTCGGTGTACTCAGCGTCATCTAAAATTCCATAAACACGATCTTCAATTTCTTTGGTAATAATATTTGTTTTTTCAATATCGGTACCTTGAGGATACTCTATATACACAATTATTTGATTGGGAGTATTGTCTGGAAAAAACTCTATTTTGGTCCTTTGGGTTCCGATAGAGTAACCAAAACCAGCAAAGGAAATTATTAATAAAATTATAGTACCAATGGTCAACACATAAGGCATATAACCTTTTAAGGCTCCTCGTAATATCTTTTCATACATTCTTTCCCATTTAGGGATGGTTCTTGTTTGAAAACGATTGGCGATTTTACGCAATCCAAAGCGGTAAACCCAAAGCATAATAGCGGTGAAAATCATAACACTTCCTAATGCTTTATAAACTCCACCAAATAATAAAATTAGTAATCCAATGCCAGTAATAAAAATCGACAAAGTAATAATCTTTTTAAGGGGCATATCATTATCCTCTATGGTCATAAACTGAGAAACCATTACTGAATTAAAAAAGATGGCGACAAATAAGGAGGACCCTAATACTACAGAAAGTGTTATTGGAAGGTATATCATAAATTCACCCATAACACCCGGCCAAAGTCCTAGAGGTATAAAAGCTGCAATTGTTGTTGCTGTAGAGATTATAATAGGAATAGCAATTTCACTAATTCCTTGTTTTGCGGCTTCAATTCTAGGGATTCCTTCTTCATCCATCAAACGGTATACGTTTTCTACTACTACAATACCGTTATCGACCAACATACCAAGCCCCATAATTAATCCAAAAAGAATCATAGTGTTCATGGTATAACCAAGATAGTTTAATATCATTAAAGACATAAACATGGACATAGGAATCGCAAAACCTACAAATAATGCATTTTTAAATCCTAAAAAGAACATTAAAACCGTCACTACTAAAATAATTCCAAATAAAATATTATTTACCAAATCATCTACCTGTCCAATAGTTTTTGAAGACTGATCGTTAGCAATAGTTACTTTTAAATTACTAGGAAAAATATCTTTTTTAGCTTTTTCAACAATAACTTTTATTTTTTCAGCAGCTGCAACCATGTTTTTTCCTACTCTCTTTTTAACATCAAGCATTACTACAGGATTACCAAACTCTCTTGCATAAGTGGTTCTCTCCTTTTCTTTAAAATAAACAGCTGCAATGTTTTTTAAATAAATTGGACTGCCATTATCAGATTTCACAACAAAATTCTCTAAATCTGAAGGATCTGTAATTTCTCCAATTACGCGAATAGTTCTTCTTTGACCACTAGCTATAAGATTCCCAGCAGACATAGTTACATTTCCATTATTTATGGCTCCAATAACATCGTTAAAACTTACTTTGGCAGCCATCATTTTGTAGATATCTACTGCAACTTCTACTTCTCTTATTTGAGCTCCTCGGATGTCAACTTTTTTTATTTCAGGTAAGTTTTCTATTTCATCTTCTAAATATTCGCCATATTCTTTTAATTTTCCAATGGGATAATCTCCAGAAATATTAATATTTAATATGGGCATTTCTTCAGACATACTTAAAGCGAACACATTGGGTTCAACCTTAGCACCATTAAATATTGGCCAATCCTCTCCAGATGTTTCAGTTTCTATTTCGTCTTTTACTTTTTGTTTGGCGAATTCAACATCTATATCTTCATCAAATTCTACTACAATCGAAGAGACATCTTCTTGTGATGTTGAGTTAATTTTAACAACATTACTCAATGTTTTTAGTTTGTCTTCTAAGGGTGTTGTTATTAATTTTTCAATATCTTCAGCTGTATTGCCTGGAAAAACAGAACTGACATAAATTTTAGTTTCTTTAATTTCTGGAAAACTTTCTCGAGGCATACTAAAATAAGCGGATATTCCTAAAAACAATATAATTACCATCATCACATAGATGGTGGTTTTGTTGTTGATTGCCCAAGAAGATAAACCAAATTCTTTGTTGATATTTTTTTTCTTTTTACTCATTATTTTCCACGTTTAAAATTCTCACACTTTGACCGTCTTTCACATTTCTAGCACCTTCATTAATAATGATGTTGTTACTTGCTAAACCTTGTAAAATTTCTACAAAACCTCCTTGATTTTTTCCAGTTTTCACAATCATTTTTTTAACAATAGCTTCGTTATCTTTATTGATGTTATCAGCAATAAAAATGTATTGCTCTCCTAATGAATTTTCTGAAATAATACTCTGAGGTATTAATATTGCTCGCTCACTAGTGTAATCATTTATCTTAATTTTAGCGGTAAGATTGGGCTTAATGAGTTTTTCTTTGTTTTTGATTGGAATTGTAATTTTAAAAGTTCGATTGCTTGGGTTTATAAAATTACTAGCTTGATCTACTTTTGTATTTAAGGTTTCACCTAAAACTGGAAAATAAACTTCAACGTTTTTTCCCGGTACAATACTGCTTAAATAAACTTCTGGAACTTCAACTTCAATATACATGTTGTCCAAGTTTACAATTCTTAATAATTGGGAAGCCCCTGCTCCAACAACAGTTCCTTGTTCTGTAATGATATCATCTATAACACCTGAGAATGGTGCACGAACCGAAGTTTTTTCTAATTGAGATTTCATTTGGGTTACAGCATTTTCTTGACCTTCATAAGCTGCCTTAGCTTGTAAAAATTCGATCTCACTACCTATTTTTTGTTTCCAAAGGCGTTCTTGTCTATCAAAAGTAGTTTTTGCTAAACTTAATTGCACTTCCATTTGTGCTAATTGTTGGGATAAACCAGCGTCATCGATCGTCGCTAATAACTGACCTTTCACTACTTTTTGTCCTTCTTTGACAAATAATTTTTTAAGAAGTCCTGAAAACTCTGGGTATAAAATTAAATTTTGCTTGGTTGCAACACTACCTTGTAACTCTAAAAAGTGATTAAAATCAGTTACTTTAACCTGAAATGCAGTTACAAGAGGGTATTTTTTAATCGTATCTAAACTAGATATTGCTTCATCAATAATTTTTAATTTTTTAATAATTGCAGTTTGTTCGCTAACTAATTCATTGCGTTGTTTTCTTATTTTTTTGAGGTCTTTACTTTCTATAATAGATGTTATAGATTTTGAATCATTAGCACAAGAAATAGCTAGTATTGCTAAGGTTAATAGTAAAAATATATTTTTCATTTTAAAATAAATTATAGTGATGATTAATTCGTTGCTTTTAATTGCGGTGTGTTTAATACGGTTTCAAGGTCAGCTTTTGTTGTAATGACTCTTAGCATGGCTTCGAAATAATTTTGTTGAGCAGTGTATAATTGTATTTGTGCTGTTCGCAAGTCGAAACTTGTTGCAAGTCCTTCTAAAAATTTTATTTCATTTTTTCTCTCAACACGTTCCGATAAATCCAAATTCTTTTTGTTGTTATTATATATTTCAACTGCAAAGCGATAATTATTTTTTGCAGTATTTATTTCTAATAAAACTTTTTGATAAGCTTCCGTCAGATTAGTTTCTGATTGTTCTAAAGCTATTCTTGCTTGTTGAGTTTTTGCATTCCTTAATCCACTACTTAGGATTGGTATATTCATGCTAATACCTACTATTGATGATTGATACCATTTTTGATCATTATTAAAGAAATTAAAGTCGTCACTATTAGCTTGTGTTCCATAATTTACAAATGCTATAAGATTTGGAATGGAGTAAGATTTTTCTAATTTCAATTTTAAAATCTGTTGTTCAGTAAAGTTATTTGCTATTTTATAATCGATATTGTTTTCAATTTTTATGTTTTCTTCTAAAAATTCAAGGCTAATATTTTGTTGTGTTAAAGATGTTAAGTTATCAAGTAAAACTACTTCGTTCTCCACATCTATTCCTAGAGCTAGGTTGAACATTTGTTTTGCGATTATTAATGTCCTCTCTGAATTTTTTAATTGAGTTTCCAAATTAATTAGCGTAATTTCCAGTTGCTCCACACTTTCTTCTTCTGTGAATCCATTTTCATAAAAAGCCCTAGTTTCAAAAATATTTTTTTCAAGATTAGTTTTGTTAAGCTCAAAAATTTCAATTAATTCTTTTGAAAGCAATACACTTCCATAAGCATTTATAACACCTCTTCTAACTTCAAGTTGCGTTTTTTCTTCTGCGTTTTCTGAATAATCTAAAAATGTTTTTGCCGCTTGTAAGCCTACTAAATAACTACCATCAAAAATTAATTGTGTTAAAGTTGCACCTAGCGTTGTATTTTGTTTAGTTCCAAAAACTATAGGGACAAAAGATCCAGCTTCCCCCCCAGCAATTTCACCTGGTAGAAGAGTTGTTGGTTGTTTTAAATTGTTTTGATAAGAAATATTTGCATCTAATTGAGGTAAACCACCAGCTGTAGTTTCCCATTTTTTCTTAATTGCAATAGCAATATCTCTTCGAGCATTAATAGCAGTATAGTTACTATCTAAAGCAAAATCTATAGCTTGTTCTAATGTGAAATTATATTTTTGGTTTTGCTGTGCCATACCAACAGAGGATAGCATTGCGAAACCTAATAAGATGAATATTTTATTCATTATTGTTCTTTTTTATAATTTGATTGAGGGCGTTTAATCCTTCTCTTGTAATTATTCCTCTCAAGTGATATTCTAAAAAACTATTCATTAATTCTTTTTTGGAAAATAATTCAGTTGGAAAAATATTTTCATCTTTTGTACCTGTAATGCCTATAAAATAAATTCTTGAAACAAAATCAACATTAATATTGATTCTGTATAATCCTAGCTTTAGCCCTCTTTTAAAATTATCAACTACACAATCTTGGATTAATTCAAACTGTTTTTTCTTAAGCGCATCGTTGATCTCTGGATAGTATTTACAAAGTTGATAATGGGGTGATGTTTTTTCATTTTTTAAATGTACCATCACATATTTTTTTATTTCATAAAGTTCCTCTATTGGATTTTTATGCAGAGCACAAATACAAGTAATACCCTTTGAAATTGTATCAAATACCTGATAAGTTGAGGCTTCCACTAATTCTGTCTTATTATTAAAATGAGAATAAATTGTTTTTTTAGAGATATGCATTTCAGATGCAATATCGTCCATAGTCACGCTTTTAAACCCATAGTTAATAAATAAATCGATTGCTTTTATTAATATTTTTTCTTTCAAATCTTAAAATTTGTGTTTGCAAATATAACAAGGAAACTTTAAAAACAAAATAAGTTTCTAAAGTATTAACATAAGTTTAGCAGTTAATATTGGAAACTTATTTTTATGATTGATAATTGGTTTTTGAATGGTATTTTTGTAAAAACTTTTTGAATGGAAGGAATAGAAAATTACGCAGAATCACTTCAAAACTATCTTAATGAAATTGTAACTATAAAAGAACCAAAAAAACTTTATGAGCCGATAAAGTATATTGTTTCCTTAGGTGGTAAAAGATTAAGACCTGTTTTAACTTTAATGACGTGTGATTTCTTTGATAAAGATTTTAAAGAAGCCCTTCCAGCTGCTTTAGCTTTAGAATTATTTCATAATTTTTCTTTAATTCATGATGATATTATGGATGAAGCTCCATTGCGAAGAGGAAAAGAAACCGTACATCATAAATGGGATTTAAATACAGGAATACTTTCTGGAGATGCCTTGTTAATTTTAGCCTATCAATTATTTGAAAATTATGAACCTAAAAAATTTAGTGAATTAGCTAAACTTTTTAGTACGACAGCATTACAGGTTTGTGAAGGACAACAATACGATGTAGATTTTGAAACAAGAAATGATGTTACAATTCCAGAATACTTGAAAATGATTGAATATAAGACAGCAGTACTTATAGGGGCAGCTATGAAAATGGGAGCCATAGTAGCAGAAGCATCTGAAAACTGTAAAGTAAATACCTATGAATTTGGCAGGAATCTAGGAATTGCATTTCAATTACAAGACGATTACTTAGATTGTTTTGGAAACCCAAAAACCTTTGGTAAAAAGGTGGGAGGTGATATTATTACTAATAAAAAAACTTTTTTATATTTAAAAACGCTTCAAAAGACTAATGAATCAGATGCGAGAGTTTTAAAGCAATTGTTTTCAAGTTTTCCTGAAGATCCTTCTGAAAAGGTTCAACAAGTTAAAGAGTTATATGTGAAATCTGGAGCCGCTAAAGAATCTTTACAAGAAATTATAAAGTATACTCAAAATGCAAATAGCATCATACAAGAACTTAATATTTCAGATAAAAATAAAGCAGTTTTAAAATCGTTTAGCGATCAATTAATGAATCGAAAAGTTTAATGAATAAAACAAAATCAGTATTGACTTCTGAAGAAATTATTATTCAATCTGAAGAATTGCTATTATATGAAAGTTTAGTGCTTCAGTTAAATAAAGATTTTAAACGGGCCAATATTAATATAGAGTTTATAAAGGATATTTCTCCTTCAGATTTAACATTAAAATTGAATAATGCTATTCTTGATCTTATTTTGAATAACTATTCTAAATATTTAAACTTATTATATATAATTGATGTTTCGGAAGAAAAAATAAAAAAAACAGAAGTAAATAACACTCATGAAATTTCAAAAAAAATAACATATTTTACTTAGAGAATTGCAAAAGGTTTGGTTTAAAAATAATTATTAAAAATAAAATCTCACAAAGGGATTATAGGGATTTCCGTAAATACTTTTTTCGCTATCGTAGAGTATATCAAAACGAATTCCCATAGTAACCGGTCCTGTGCTAAAACCAGCTCCTAAATATAATCCTGGGTACCAATAACTTTGATCACAATCAAAAGTGTTACATCCCACAACTATAATAGTATCTTCAAAATCTCTATTTACATAAAGTTGCTCAAATTCAGCTGATAATTGCAATTGGGGTATCACGTTAAATAATCCTAAAATACTAGTACCTAAAACATAAGATTTATAAATATATTTTTGTTTGTTATAGGTCGTGTTAATACCTATTCCGGTTGCAAATATTTCATTAAATCTATAAATAGCACTTGGAGCTAATGTTCCGCTAAAAAAATCATTTCCAAAACTTAAGCTAATACCTCCACCAAACTGAACATATTTCCAAAAATCAGATTTCTGTTTTTGTGCACTTACTTGTTCTTGTGAATAGCTTTGAAAACAGGAAAAACATATTATTAATGCAAAGAGTATAATAAGATTTTTCATCTTTTAATAAATTAGGTTTATTGCCTTCTAAATATATAAAAATTAAGAATAAATTAATTGTAATTATTGTATTTTTGTACTGTTTTAAACAAATTAGACTCTTAAAGTCCTACTATGGATAAATATTCATTTCTCAATGCGGTACATCCTTCATTTATCGCAGCACTTTACGATACGTATTTAAAATCTCCAGATGAGGTAGAACCAAGTTGGAGAGCATTTTTTCAGGGATTTGATTTTGGTATTGAAAATGGTTCTGCTGAAGCCTTGGGTGTCGAATTAAATGAAAGTCTTGTTAACGAAAATGTTTACAAAGAATTTCAGGTAATTAAGTTAATTGATGGTTATCGAACAAGAGGTCATTTATTTACAAAAACAAATCCGGTAAGAAATAGAAGAATTTATAGTCCAACATTGGATATAGAAAACTTCGGTCTTACGGTTCATGATTTAAAAACAGTTTTTAAAGCTGGTGAAATAGTTGGAATTGGGGAGGCTTCACTAGAAAATATTATAAAAAACTTACATTCTATTTATTGTGAATCTATAGGGGTTGAATATATGTATATTCGAAAACCTGAAGAACGGAAGTGGATTCAAGAAAAATTACACAACAACTCTAATCAACCAAAATATAATAACCTCCAAAAAAAACTCATTTTAAGGAAGCTTAATGAAGCAGTTTCTTTTGAAAGCTTCTTGCATACTAAATATGTAGGTCAAAAAAGGTTTTCATTAGAAGGTGGAGAGAGTTTAATTCCAGCATTAGATAGCTTAATTAAAGCCGCTGCAGAAAGAGGAGTAAAAGAATTTGTTATGGGAATGGCACATAGAGGCCGATTAAATACCCTAACAAATATTTTTGGAAAAAGCGCAAAAGATATATTTAGTGAATTTGATGGCAAGGATTATGAGCAAGATATTTTTGATGGTGATGTAAAATATCATTTGGGTTGGACTTCTAAAAGAAAATTAGCAGGCGGTAAAGAAATTAATTTAAATATTGCTCCAAACCCTTCGCATTTAGAAACAGTAGGAGCAATAGTTGAGGGTATTGTTAGAGCTAAACAAGATAAGAGTTATAAAAATAATATTGAAAAAGTACTTCCGATTATAGTGCATGGTGATGCAGCAATTGCAGGGCAAGGAATCGTATATGAAATTGTGCAAATGGCAGCTCTTGATGGCTATAAAACAGGAGGAACCATACACATTGTTGTAAATAACCAAATAGGATTTACCACTAATTACTTAGATGCACGTTCATCTACCTATTGTACAGATGTTGCAAAAGTAACATTATCTCCTGTTTTACATGTAAATGCTGATGATGCAGAAGCTGTTGTACATGCGATGCTATTTGCTCTAGAATATAGGATGGAATTTGGTAAAGATGTTTTTGTAGATCTTCTAGGATATAGAAAATATGGACATAATGAAGGAGATGAACCTCGTTTTACCCAACCAAAATTATATAAAGCCATAGCAAAACATCGCAATTCTAGAGATATTTATGCAGATAAATTATTGAAAGAAGGAGTTATTGAAGAAGGGCATATTAAAAATTTAGAAGCGGATTATAAGAATAAATTAAATGAAAATTTAGAAGATTCTCGTAAAGAAAATAAAGCGGTTATTACTGCAATTATGCAAGACGAATGGGAAGGATTTAAATATGCTCAAGAAGATGCGATGATGCTTAGCGTAGACACTACTTTTTCTTTAGAGGAACTCAGTGAAATTACTGAAGTCATTTCAAAATTACCTACTGATAAAAAGTTTTTACGAAAAATTGAAAGACTCATTGAAGCCCGTAATAAAATGTATTTTGAAACAAACGCGTTAGATTGGTCCATGGCAGAAACACTAGCTTATGGTTCGCTTCTAAAAGAAGGATACAATGTAAGAATGAGTGGTCAAGATGTGGAGAGAGGAACTTTTTCACATCGGCATGCGGTTGTTAAAGTGGAAGATAGTGAAGAAGAAATAGTATTACTTAATCAACTTAATGGAGAACAAGGAGATTTTTTCATTTACAACTCTTTGCTTTCAGAATATGGTGTGGTTGGTTTTGATTATGGCTATGCAATGGCGAGTCCAAATACCTTAACCATTTGGGAAGCTCAATTTGGTGATTTTAGTAATGGCGCTCAAATAATGATCGATCAATACTTATCTGCAGCTGAAGATAAATGGGAATTACAAAATGGGTTGGTGATGTTATTACCTCATGGATATGAAGGTCAAGGAGCGGAGCATTCTTCAGCTAGAATGGAACGTTACCTTCAATTATGCGCTAGAGACAATATGTTTATAGCTAATTGTACAACTCCTGCAAATTTATTTCACTTGCTAAGAAGACAAATGAAAGTAAATTACCGAAAGCCATTAATCGTATTTACTCCTAAAAGTTTATTGCGACACCCTAAAGTAGTTTCAACTAAAGAAGAATTTGCAAACGGAAGTTTCCAGATGATCATTGATGATAAACAAGCTATTCACGATAATATTAAAACGTTAGTTTTTGTAAGTGGTAAGTTTTATTATGATTTATTAGAAGAACAAGAGAAATTAAATCGGGATGATGTAGCTTTGATTAGAATTGAGCAACTATTCCCTTTACCAGTTGTTGAATTAAAATCAATTATTAAAAAATATAAAAATGCAGAGGATTTAGTTTGGGCTCAGGAAGAACCTAAAAATATGGGTGCATATACACATATTTTATTGCATTTTGAAGACGCAAAATTCTTTAGAGTTTGCAGTCGAAAAATTTATGCAACTCCTGCAGCTGGAAGTCCAGCACGATTTAAATCAAGACATAAAAAAGTTATTGATAGTGTTTTTTTTAAACCTAATAAATAGTTTACCAAGTACTTTTTAAAAGAAAATATAAAGATTATGGCATTAGAAATGAAAGTTCCTTCACCTGGAGAATCAATCACCGAAGTTGAAATTGCAGAATGGTTAGTTGCAGATGGTGATTGGGTAGAAAAAGATCAAGCAATAGCTGAGGTAGATAGTGACAAAGCAACTTTAGAATTACCAGCAGAAGCAAGTGGAATTATTTCCCTTAAGGCAGAAGAAGGAGATGCTGTTGCTGTAGGCGCTGTAGTATGTTTTATAGATACCAAAGCTAAAAGACCTGATGGTAAACCGGTACCGCAAAAAATGTCAAATTCTTCTGAAAACAAATCAGAACTAGTAGTTGAACAAGCAGCTACTTTACATAAAGAAAGCTATGCTACTGGATCAGCTTCCCCTGCTGCTAAAAAGATTTTAGCTGAAAAAAACATGGATACTTCTACTTTAAAAGGAACTGGAAAAGATGGAAGAATTACAAAAGATGATGCTGTAAAAGCGGTACCTTCTATGGGTACCATAGGGGGTGGTAAAAGAGGTACGAGTCGTAAAAAACTATCAATGTTACGTCGCAAGGTTGCAGAGCGGTTAGTTTCGGTTAAAAACGATACAGCAATGCTTACTACTTTTAATGAAGTAGATATGTCGCCAATTTTTGAATTAAGAAAAAAATATAAAGAAGAATTTAAAGAAAAACATAGTGTAGGCCTAGGGTTTATGTCTTTTTTTACGCTAGCAGTGGTAAGAGCATTGGAGCTATTTCCTGATGTTAACTCAATGATAGATGGAGATTTCCAAATCAAACATGATTTTAAAGACATTTCAATAGCAGTATCTGGACCCAAAGGATTAATGGTTCCTGTAATAAGAAATGCAGAAAATTTATCTTTTAGAGGTGTTGAATCTGAGGTAAAACGATTGGCTATTTTAGCAAGAGATGGTCAAATTACAGTTGATGAAATGACTGGAGGAACATTTACCATAACAAATGGAGGGGTTTTTGGATCCATGTTGTCTACGCCTATTATCAATCCACCACAAAGTGGTATTTTAGGAATGCATAATATTGTTGAAAGACCTGTAGCTATTAATGGCAAAGTTGAAATTCGACCTATTATGTATGTGGCTCTTTCATATGATCATAGAATTATTGATGGCAGAGAATCAGTAGGGTTTTTAGTTGCAGTTAAAGAAGCGCTAGAAAATCCAATAGAATTTTTAATGAATAATGAGGTTAAAAATGCACTTGAATTATAAGTGAATTGAACGAGTATTTTTTTATTTAGGGTTGCTTGGATCAGGTAGAGATATATTAAACTTATTCACTTTAGGTAAAAACAATTCCTTCCATAATCAATAACAGCTCTGTTTTTCTTTAAAAAATCTGCACCAATTATACCATGTATAGGAGTTTCGCCCACCTGATGAAGTGCTTCATTAACATGGGAAAGATCAAAAATTACAAAATCAAAATGACTAATCTTCCATGAACCAATCGCTATTGAATTGTTTTTTGCAATTTCAGTTTTCATATTAATTGCGCCGGCACCAGCAGCTTTTACTAAACTTTTTTCATTTTTTAGATTAAAATAAGAATTGTTATTAAACCCAACACAACTGCTGGAAGCGCCAGTGTCAATAATAAAAATACCTGGAATAGTGTTTATCTTTGCTGAAAAAGTATAGTGCCCTGATTTTATTTTTTTTAGTGGAATTCTGTAAAAACCACTTTCCTGAAGAAGATTTCTTAATTGTCTCAATTTTTTTTTGTAAATATAATGAACATAATAATTAAGATTTGTCTCAAACTTGTAGCTTTGTAAATTATGTTAACAGACACTCATACACATTTATATAGTGACTCTTTTAATGAGGATAGAGGAACTATGATGCAACGTGCTTTTGATGCTGGAGTAAAAAGATTGTTTATTCCAGCTATAGATTCAGAAACTACAGAAGCAATGTATCAACTTGAAAAGAAATATCCGGAGAATATTTTTTTAATGATGGGTTTACATCCAACTTCCGTTAAAGAAAATTATAAAGAAGAATTGAAACATGTTGAGGATCAATTTTTAAAAAGATCGTTTTTTGCAGTTGGTGAAATCGGTATAGATTTATATTGGGATAAAAGCACATTAGAAATTCAAAAAAAAGCCTTTAAAACTCAAATTCAATTAGCTAAAAAATATCAATTGCCAATAGTAATACATTGTAGAGATGCTTTTGATGAAGTTTTTGAGGTATTAGAAACCGAAAAAGGAGATGATTTATATGGTATTTTTCATTGTTTTACTGGAACTGAAGCACAAGCACATAAAGCAATATCTTTTAATATGAAATTAGGAATAGGAGGAGTTGTAACTTTTAAAAATGGAAAAATTGATACCTTTTTAAATAAATTTGATTTAAAATATATTGTTTTAGAGACTGACTCACCTTATCTTTCTCCTGTACCTTACAGGGGGAAAAGAAATGAAAGTAGTTACTTGTCTTTAATTTGTGAAAAAGTCGCAGAAGTTTATGATATTAGTAAAGAGGAAGTTGCAAGAGTCACAAACCAAAACACTATTGATGTTTTTGGAATTTAAAAAAATTAAATGAACACAAAACCAAACATACTACTTATTTATACCGGCGGGACTATTGGTATGATTAAGGATTCAGAAACAGGTGCTTTGCAAAACTTTAATTTTGATGAATTATTAAAATTCATTCCTGAACTCAACCTTTTAGAATGCAACATCGCTTCACATAGTTTTTTAAAGCCTATTGATAGTTCCAATATGAATCCTACTTTTTGGGTGGAAATTGGAACCATTATAGAAGATAACTACAATATATATGATGGTTTTGTAGTCCTGCATGGAAGCGATACGATGTCTTATACTGCTTCGGCATTAAGTTTTATGTTAGAAAATTTAACCAAGCCAGTAATTTTCACCGGATCACAGCTTCCAATTGGTGATTTACGAACAGATGCAAAAGAAAACTTAATAACCTCTATTCAAATAGCTTCACTGCATAAAGATAATAAACCAGTAATAACAGAAGTAGGCTTGTATTTTGAATATAAACTTTATAGAGCGAATCGGACCACAAAAGTAAATGCCGAACATTTTGAAGCTTTCGATTCTTTAAATTACCCGCCCTTAATAATAAGTGGAGTTAATTTATCGGTACATTTTCCAGTATTGTTAAAACCAAATTGGAATAAAAAGCTAGTGGTTCATAAAAATTTTGAGTCAAACATATTATTAGTTAAAATGTTTCCAGGAATTAATGAAGAAGCAATCAACTATTTATTTTCTTATCCTAACTTAAAAGGATTGGTGTTAGAAACATATGGAAGTGGTAATTTAACAAATAAAACATGGTTTTTAAAAGCTATAAAAAAAATTACAAATAAAAATATACCAGTAATTAATGTTACACAATGTTTTGGTGGGAGTGTAGATATGAGTATTTATAATACGAATAAAGAATATAGGACTATTGGAATTATATCTGGTAAAGACATCACAACAGAAGCAGCTATTACAAAATTAATGCTTATGTTAGGTCAAAATGTTTCAGCTAAAGACTTCAAAATCAAATTCGAAACCTCGCTGCGAGGAGAAATGAAATAAATTAACAGGCTAAATATTTTATAAGACTATTTTTTTTTGTTTTTTTGCACTCATTTGGTTGTGTAATTATTGTGAAAATTACAATTTTAGAGAGGTGGCCGAGTGGTCGAAGGCGCACGCCTGGAAAGTGTGTATACGCCAAAAGCGTATCGAGGGTTCGAATCCCTTCCTCTCTGCTAAAAGATGTTTTGAATATCCAAGTAAATCAAAACATATCATTAATATATTTTATTCTTGGAGATTAACTATTTTTTTATACCTTTAAATCTTTAAATTAAAAACAAATCTTAAGTCAATAGCAATGAAAAAATTATTTTCTATTTTGGCAATTACCGCATTGGTTTTTGCAGGAACACTAAGCTCAAACGCAGCAAATGTTCAAATTATGTCAAGTAATGTACAAACTGTAATGGCAGCAGCAACTGTTTCAATAATTCAAAATGAAGGCGAAACTTCCACCGAAGAGAAAGGATTTCATCAAGAATTAAAAGAACGTTTTGTAGAAGGTGGTCCTGCATTTATGGGGATTGTACTTTTATGTTTAATTCTTGGTTTAGCATTTGCTATTGAAAGAATTATCTACTTAAACCTAGCTACTACAAATACTAAAAAATTAGCTGATAGCGTAGAAGACGCTCTAAAAAGTGGTGGAGTTGATGCAGCAAAAGAAGTTTGTAGAAATACAAAAGGGCCTGTTGCTTCTATTTACTATCAAGGATTAGAACGCGCAAATGAAGGCATAGACGCTGCCGAAAAAGCTGTTGTAGCTTATGGAGGTGTACAAATGGGTCAATTAGAGAAAAACGTATCTTGGATATCGTTATTTATTGCAATTGCACCAATGCTTGGATTCATGGGTACTGTAATTGGTATGATTGATGCATTTGATAAAATACAAGCAGCAGGAGATATGAACCCTTCATTAGTAGCGGGTGGTATTAAAATTGCATTACTAACAACTGTATTTGGTTTAATTGTTGCAATTATACTTCAAGTGTTTTATAATTACATTATTGCAAAAATTGATAGCATTGTAAACAGTATGGAAGATGCTTCTATCACATTAATTGATATGTTGGTAGAATATAAAAATAAATAATAATTTAATATCCAAACACGATGGGTTTACATAAAATAATTAAAATTGTAGGATTAATCCTAAGTCTTATTGGAGTAGTGATACTTGGTATGATGATTTTGAAAGGTGATAATGATATTAAGGAGACTGGTTGGGGTGTTGATGCTTTTATAAACACCGCATTTGTAATGTTAGCTTTGGTAGTAATTGCCGTTGTATTTTTTGGTTTGAAGGGTCTAATGTCTGGAAACATAAAAAATGTGCTTATCATTTTAGGAGCTTTTATTGTTATCATTGGAGTTTCTTACGGGCTTGCTGATAACAATCAATTACCACTTCCAGATGGAGAGTTATTGACTAAATCTAATTCCAAATGGATTGGTGCAGGACTTTATACCTTTTATATTTTAGCAATTATAGCGATTGGTTCTATGGTGGTTAGCGGATTTAAAAAAACAAAATAATATGGCAAGAAGATCAGCACCAGAGGTAAATGCAGGATCTATGGCAGACATAGCTTTCCTATTACTTATTTTTTTCTTAGTAACTACTACTTTAGAAAAAGATAATGGGATCGCTAGACAACTGCCGCCTATAGATAAATCTGAAATAGAACCTCCAAAAATTAAGAAAAAGAATCTTTTTATCGTATTGGTAAATAAAAATGACCAATTATTGGTTAATGAAAACCCAATGCAATTAAAAGATTTACGTGAAAGCGCCATTGAATTTCTGGATAATGGAGGTGCTTTATCAAATAGTCCTGAATATTGTAATTATTGTAAAGGAAAACATTCTGAATCATCTTCAGATAATCCTGATAAAGCTGTAATATCTGTACAAAGTGATAGGTTAACTTCTTATAAAATGTACATATCTGTTCAAAACGAATTAGTTGCTGCATATAATTTTTTAAGAGATAGAGAATCTAAAAGATTATATGGATGGAATTTTTCAGAAGTTAAAAAAGATATTGATGCTGGAACTTATTTAGGAGATGTAACTGATGCACGTGCAAAACTTAAAGAAGTACAATTGTTATTTCCTTTAAAACTATCTGAAGCAGAACCTAAGAAAAATTAATAAAAAAGGAGAAAATGTCAAAATTCACAAAGAAAAAAGGTAACGAATTACCTCCCGTATCTACTGCATCTTTACCGGATATTGTATTTATGTTACTATTCTTTTTTATGGTGGTTACGGTCATGAGGGATACCGAGTTAAAGGTTGAACAAAATCTACCAAAAGCAAACCAAATTGAAAAACTTAAAAAAGATAGATCTGTTTTTATTTTTGCTGGAAAACCAAGTCTTCAATATAGAAAGAATTTTGGTGATGAAGGTAGAATACAAATTGGAGATAAATTTACAGATATTTCAAAAATTGGATTAGCATTAACAGAAGCAAGAGGTAAACTAAACCCTGAATTACAGAGTAAAGTAGTTGTTGCTTTAAAAGTGGATGATGATACCAATACTGGTTTAGTTACTGATATTAAAGAAAAACTAAGACAACTTAATATGGTGAAAATAATTTATATTACTGCAAACGGAGATCCAATCGAGCAGTAAAATAACCATTAAAATTTATTAATGCCTTTGTTCTGATATCAGAGTTAAGGCATTTTTTTTATTTATAATTAATTACAACTATCTTTATTGCAAAATTAAAGGACTGAAATATTTTTTATGATATGATCCGATTCTTACTATATACCTTCTTTCTTTTATTTTCAATCTATACCATAGCTCAGGACTCTATACCAAAATTTGAAGGCGATTCATTCTATCGAGAAGATCAGTTTTATGTTGGCGTATCCTATAACGTCTTTGCAATTATTCCATCTGGGATGAATTCTGAAGGTATCTCCGCAGGTTTTCAATTTGGTTTTCTTAGGGATTTTCCTGTAAATAAGAGGTGTAATCTAGCCTTTGCCATTGGAGCAGGGTTTTCATTTGATCAATATGGTCAAAATCTAAAAATTAATGAAGATGATCTAGGAAATACCAGTTATTCTATAATAGATCCAAATCAAGATTTTAAGCGGAATAGATTTAGGGTTTCTGTAATAGAAGCTCCAATACAATTAAGATGGAGAAGTTCAACAATTACAGAATATAAATTTTGGAGAGTTTATGCTGGATTTAGAGTAGGTTATACTATTTGGAATCAATCTTCGTATAAGGATACCATGGAAACGATAAGTGTAACGGATATTTCTAATTATAAAAAATTAAGATTAGGAGCCAGTTTAAGTGTAGGGTATAACAAATTTAATCTTTTCGCGTATTATAGTTTAAACCCTTTCTTTAATGAAAATGCGGTTACTACTGATGGTCAAAAAATAAATTTTCATGGAATTAAATTAGGATTGATTTTTTATATTTTATAATAATAGTTCCCGATTAAATTTATCAAAGCATATTCAAACAAGTTTATTGCTACTATTAATGTCTTTTTTATTAACTAATTACTTTCAGTCTATATTTTGATAAGCTATAGCGTAGTGATCTAAAATATTTTATCGCGAATAATTAGTTCTTTATAACCAATAATTAAGCATCACAATTTGCGGAATAAGCCCAATAAAAAATCCTGTAAGCAATTCGGGGATGGTATGTGATTTTGTATCTAATCTTGAAGAAGCAACCCAACCATTTATTAAGAAAAAAATACCGATTTCTAATAAATAATTTTTATTAAAATGGATGCTCAAAGCAATTAAGAACATAGTGACTCCAGCAACTCCCATTTGATGTAAGCTTACTTTAAAGTTAAAAAGAACTAATACTAATGCTGATATAGTTGTAAATAATACACCAACAAAAAAATAATACATTTCGGGTGATTGGTAGGAACTAAAAACCATTTTAATAATAATAAGAACTAGAAGTGTCTGTATCATTAAAGGAAATTTTCTTTCTTGGACTTCTTTTAAGTTAATACTCTTAACTAAGCCTAAGTTTTTTAACAAGAAATAAGAAATTAATGGGATTAAAATAGTAATAATAATAATAGCATAAGTCTTTGCATTAATTATCTGGGGTTCAATAAATCGAGGCGTTAAGCCAAAATATAATCTAGCTCCAATTAATGGCATTAATAAAGGGTGAAAAATATAAGCTGCACTACGTAAAAAATAATTCATTATATTTTTTTTCGCAATCGAGCAACAGGAACGTCTAATTGCTCACGATATTTAGCGATGGTTCTACGCGCAATTGGATATCCTTTGCACTTAAGTGCAATCGCAAGTTTATCATCTGTTAGGGGCTTTTTTTTATCTTCTTCTAAAATAATGTTTTCAAGGATGTTTTTTATTTCTCTAGTAGAAACATCTACACCTTGATCATTCTTCATAGATTCACTAAAGTATTCTTTGATTAATTTCGTTCCATATGGAGTATCTACATATTTACTATTTGCGACCCTTGAAACCGTAGAAATATCCATATTTATTTCATCTGCAATATTTTTTAAAATCATAGGCTTGAGTTTTTGCTCATCACCAGTTAAAAAATATTCTTTTTGATGATGCATAATTGCATTCATTGTAATAAATAAGGTTTGTTGTCTTTGTTTAATAGCATCAATAAACCATTTTGCAGCATCTAACTTTTGTTTAATAAACAAAACAGCATCTTTCTGAGATTTCGTTTTTTGTTTAGTTACTTTAAAACCTTTTAGCATTTCGCTATAATCTCTCGAAACATGTAGGTCGGGAGCATTACGCCCGTTAAGAGTTAATTGTAGTTCTCCATCTCTTATTTTAATAGCAAAATCTGGAACAACATGTTCTACCATTTTAGTATTTCCAGCATAAGAACCTCCAGGTCTTGGATTTAAAATTTCAATTTCATGAATAGCTGAACGTAATTGTTCTTCTGTAATGGAATATTTTACAAGTAGTTTTTTATAATGTTTTTTTGAAAATTGCTCAAAAGATTCTTCTATTAACAAAATTGCTATGAAAACTGCTTCGGAAGTATTTTTCCTTTTTAATTGTATCAATAAACATTCTTGAAGATTTTTTGCTCCAACACCTGCGGGATCTAAATCTTGTACAATTTTTATGATTTTAATCACATCATCTTCAGTGGTGAATATGTTTTGAGTAAAGGCTAAATCATCGACAATATCAATTAAATCTCTTCGTATATAGCCACCTTCGTCAACACTTCCTACTAAAAAGCGAGCAATTTCTATTTCCTCATCATTAAATCGATACGTGTTTAGTTGTTGTAATAAATATTGATTAAAAGAAGTTCCAGAAGCATAAGGAATTTGTTTATCTTCATCATCTGGGCTATAATTATTGGCAGATAATTTATAATTTGGAGTTTCATCATCACTTAAATATTCGTCAATATTTATATCAGTTTCAATAAGCTCATTCCCATCATCTATTTCACTGTCATATTCTTCATTACTAAAATCATCATCATATTCATCTTTTTCATCTTTTTCATCTTTTCCACCTTCAAGGGCTGGATTTTCTTCAATTTCCTGCGATATTCGTTGTTCAAATGCCTGCGTCGGTAATTGAATAAGTTTCATCAACTGAATCTGTTGAGGAGATAACTTTTGAGAAAGTTTAAAATTTAATTGTTGTTTTAGCATGCCTATTTCTATCTTATAAAAATAAAAAAAACAATCTATATATTAAGGATGAAGATTGTTTTTAATCTATAATATACATAACGATAGTTTTATTAAAAACTTGCGTTGCCTGGTGTACGAGGATAAGGTATTACATCTCTAATGTTACCCATACCAGTTACAAACTGTACCAGTCTTTCGAAGCCTAGTCCAAAACCGCTATGAACAGCTGTTCCAAATTTACGTAAGTCTAAATACCAATACAATTCTTTTTCATCGATATCTAAATCAGCCATTTTTTGCCTTAACACATCATAGCGCTCTTCTCTTTGAGATCCGCCAACAATTTCTCCAATGCCTGGAAACAGAACATCCATAGCTCTTACCGTCTTTCCATCATCGTTAAGACGCATGTAAAAAGCTTTTATGTTTGCAGGATAATCAAAAAGAATTACGGGACATTTAAAGTGTTTTTCAACTAAAAAACGTTCGTGTTCACTCTGTAAATCTGCACCCCATTCTTCAATAATATATTTAAATTTTTTCTTTTTGTTAGGCTTACTATTTTTTAAAATATCTATAGCTTCTGTATAACTAACACGTTTAAAATTGTTTTCTCCAATAAAAGCTAATTTATCTCTTAAAGACATTTCACTTCTTTCTGCTTGAGGCTTGCTTTTTTCTTCTTGAAGTAAACGTTGTTCTAAAAATTCTAAATCGTCTTTACAATTTTCAATAGCATAGTTTACTACATATTTAATAAAGTTTTCTGCTAGATCCATATTCTGATCTAAATCGTTAAAAGCAACTTCTGGTTCGATCATCCAAAATTCAGCTAAATGACGAGAAGTATTAGAATTTTCAGCTCTAAAAGTAGGTCCAAAAGTATATACTTTACCTAGTGCCATTGCATACGTTTCTGCTTCCAATTGGCCACTTACTGTCAAGTTTGTTTCCTTTTCAAAGAAATCTTGTTTGTAATCTATATTCCCGTTTTCATCTAAAGGAGGGTTTTTAGGATCTAAGGCTGAAACACGAAACATTTCTCCAGCACCTTCAGCATCACTTCCAGTTACAATAGGAGTGTTCATGTAATTAAAACCATTTTTTTGAAAGTATTCATGAACAGCAAAAGCCAGTTTAGATCGAGTTCTCATTACTGCACTAAAAGTATTGGTGCGAATACGTAAATGAGCTTCTTCTCTTAATTTTTCAAGAGAATGTCTTTTTGGGGAAATAATAGTCATTTTTACGTCTTCTGGATCAGCTTCACCTAAAATTTTAACCTTTGATACCTGAATTTCAACTTTTTGTCCTTGCCCTTGACTTTCTGCGATCGTACCAAAAATACGAACAGCTGCTCCTATAGTAATTTTTTTTAATAAAGATTCTTCAAAATTTTCAAAATCAACAACACATTGTAAATTTTTTATGGTAGAACCATCATTTAGAGCAATAAAACGGTTGCTTCTAAAAGCTCTTACCCATCCGTTAATACTTATTTCTATTGGAGAGGGTTTTGTTTCTAATAAATCAATAATTCTTTTTTGTTGCATGACTTTTATTTTGATTGACAAAGATACTTTTTACATATAAAAAGACAAATGAGTTAGGGATTTTCGTTTTCTTCTTCTAATTCAGTATCAGATAATATTTGAATACTTGGTTTTTTAAGCGTTTTTTTATTGGCTATACCTCTTTCGAATGATAATAATAAGGAAGGAAGCAATAATAGGTTGGACAACATAGCAAATAATAAGGTGATGGAAACTAAAATTCCCAATGCTACGGTTCCTCCAAAACTTGAAATGGCAAATACTGAAAAACCGAAAAACAAAACAATTGAAGTATATAACATACTTACACCGGTTTCTCTTAATGCTGCGTAAACAGATTTTCTAATTTTCCAATGATTTGCAATCAATTCTTGTCGGTATTTTGCTAAAAAATGAATGGTGTCATCTACTGAAATACCAAAAGCAATACTAAAAACTAATATGGTAGAAGGTTTTATAGGAACTCCTATAAAGCCCATAAGTCCTGCGGTAATAATTAAGGGCAGTAAATTAGGGATTAGGGATACTAAAATCATTTTAAAACTCCGGAACATCCAAGCCATAAATAGAGCAATTAATAGGATGGCTAGTGATAATGATAAAATTAAATTAGTGACTAAGTATTTTGTCCCTTTTTGAAATACTAGTGCTTTTCCGGTTACGATGACATTGTACCGTTCTTCAGGAAATATTTTTTTAATTTCAGCTTTTAAATCTTCTATAATACGGTCAAACCTTTTGGTTTCAGTATCTTTCATAAAGGTAGTGATGCGGGCATATTGACCGGTACTATCTACATAATTATCTAAAAATCGGGTATTCTGAGTACTACTTTTTGCATAAGAAAGTAAAAAAGTTCGTTCTTGACTATTAGGTAATTGATAATACTCCGGATTGTTATTATAATAGGCTTGTTTGGAGAATTTCACTAATTCTACTACCGATAAAGGTTTAGATAACTCTGGAACCTCTTCAATGTAGTTTTGAAGTTGATCCATACGTTTTAATGAAGCAAGGCTCATTACTCCTTTCTTTCTTTTGGTGTCTATTAATATCTCTAATGGCATAATACCTTCAAACTCTTTTTCAAAAAATCTAATGTCACTAAAGAATTTTGTTTTTTTCGGCATATCTTCAATGATACTACCTGAAATTCCAATGTTAAAAATTCCAATAATACTTATACAGAGTATCGTTACGGAACTAATATAAATAGTAATGCGATGATTTCTAACCATGTGTTCGGTCCAATCTACAAATTGATTGATCCATTTTTTACCTAAATGTTTTAAATGCTTATCCTTTGGAGGAGGTAAAAAACTATACATTATTGGGATGATAAAGAGGCTTAGTAAAAATATGGTTATAATGTTAATGGAGGCAACAATACCAAACTCTTTTAATAATTTACTATTGGTAAGTATAAAAGTAGCAAAACCAGAAGCAGTTGTTAAATTGGTCATTAAGGTTGCGTTACCAACCTTGGTAATTACTCGTTGTAACGATTTTGCCTTATTGCCATGAAGCTTGATTTCTTGTTGGTATTTATTGATTAGGAATATGCAATTTGGGATTCCAATAACAATAATCAAAGGAGGGATTAATGCAGTAAGTACTGTAATCTCATAATGCAATAGTCCTAGAATTCCGAAAGCCCACATTACTCCAATAATTACCGTAAACATTGCAATGATAGTAGCTCTAAATGATCTAAAGAAAAAGAAAAACAGTAAAGAGGTGACCAATAAAGCAGCTCCTACAAATAATCCAATTTCATCTATGATGTTTTGAGAGTTAAGAGTTCGAATATAGGGCATCCCAGACGTATGAACTTTTATTCCTGTCTCTTCTTCAAATTGTTCTATGATGGGAATTAAGTCATTTATTATAAAATCTTTTCGAATGGAAGTATTTATAATAGACTTTTCCATGTAGATAGCGGTTCTAATGGATTGCTTATTTGGACTATAAACTAATCCTTCGTAAAAAGGAAGTTTGTTAAAAAGTTCGTATTTATATTGCTTAAGAGATTCGTTTGTAAAAACAGAATCTTTAATAAAGGGAACTAATTTAAAAGCAGTAGTGTCTTTTCTTTTTTCAAGTTTTAATAGGTCACCTACAAAAATAGTAAAATCTATTTCTTTATATTTCATTAAATCTTTTGATAATTTATTCCAGGCTACAAATTTTTCAGGAGTAAACAGTGTTGAATCTTTTATTCCTAGAATAACTAGATTGCCTTCTTCACCAAATTCTTCTAAAAATTTATTGTATTCAACATTGATATAATGGTCGTCTGGTAATAAATTAGCTTCTGTTGTTGAAAAACGCATATTGCCCCACTGTGTAGCCAATGCAAACGTAATTGCTGCAATTAAGATTAATAGAAAAGCTCTATTTCTTAAAATAAATCGTGCAAGTGCACTCCAAAATCCTATGCTAAAAAGTTTATTCAACGTATTTTTTAATATTGATTTCTATATGTTTTTAGAAAGGTACAAATGTATTGAATTAGGCTACAACTATATAGGCTTATGCAGTTTAAATGTAAGCTAAATTAAAAACTGATTTATAATTACTTGTAATAAAAAAGCGGCTTTTGAGCCGCTTTAATTATTTTAGTACTGTATTTTTTAAACAGTCATAATTTCTTTTTCTTTTAAAGAGAACACTGCGTCAATTTTAATAATGTGATTATCCGTCATTTTTTGAATGTCCATTTCAAGATTTTTTGTTAAATCTTCAGAAAGATCTGCTTTTTTTATTTCGTTATTTGCATGTTTACGATCATTTCGTACCCCGACTTTTGATTCTTCTGCTTCCGCTTTTGCTTGTTTTACCAATTCTACTCTTCTTTCTTCAGTTAAAGGAGGAACATTGATAATCACACTTTCTCCATTATTCATTGGGTTAAAGCCAATATTGGCTAAATGAATTCCTTTTTCAATTTCAGGAATTAAAGATTTTTCCCAAGGTTGTATAGAAATTGTCATACCGTCTGGAGTCGAAACATTGGCAACTTGACTAATAGGTGTTGGAGTACCATAATAATCAACCATTACACCAGATACCATGGAAGGCATTGCTTTTCCAGCTCTAATGTTTATGAATTTTTTTGTAAGATGTATTAGAGCATTATCCATTCCCTCTTTAGTGCTATCTATTATAAATTGTACTTCTTCGTCCATTACTGTTCATCTTTAATTTTGCCTAACATAATTTAACAAAACAAATTTAATAATTTTTAAGCAATTAATATTCTACTAATTACATATTTACTTTGGTTCCTATATTTTCTCCAGAAACCACTTTTAATAAATTTCCTCTGGTATTCATATCAAAAACTACAATGGGTAATTCATTTTCTTGACTCAGGGTAAAAGCAGTAGTATCCATTACTTTTAGTCCTTTTTTAAGAACATCATCAAAGCTAATAAAATCGAATTTTGTTGCTTTCGAATCTTTTTCTGGATCACTAGAGTAAATTCCATCTACACGTGTTCCTTTTAAAATTACATCTGCTTTAATTTCAATTGCTCTTAATACAGCAGCAGAATCGGTAGTGAAATAAGGGTTGCCTGTTCCTCCTCCAAAAATTACAACTCTTCCTTTTTCTAGATGTCTTAAGGCTCTACGTCTAATAAAAGGTTCTGCAACTTCATTGATTTTTATAGCACTTTGCAGTCGAGTTGGGATTTTTTCATCCTCTAAGGCACCTTGCAAAGCTAAACCGTTTATAACAGTTGCTAGCATGCCCATATGGTCTCCTTGAACACGATCCATACCTTTGCTTGCTCCAGCTAAACCTCTAAAAATGTTGCCACCACCAATTACAATGGCAATTTCTACTCCTTTTTCGGTTAATTGTTTAATGTCTTCGGCATATTCTTTTAGACGGTCAGGATCAATACCGTATTGGCGGTTGCCCATTAATGCTTCACCGGATAGTTTTAAAAGTATTCTTTTGTATTGCATAGCAGAATTTTGTGATGTAAAAATAAAGAAAAAAAGTGTTCAACCCTAAGAAGAAAATTAAGAATAAAAAAAACCGACCTAAAAAATAGATCGGTTCTTAAATAAATAAAAAAATGTAATTATCCTAAAGCAACTCTTTCAAAAGAAACAACTTCATTTCCTTTAGAAGTTACGTAATCAGCCACACTTTGTTTTTCGTCTTTAATAAAGTTTTGATCTAATAAACACTTCTCTTGGTCCAACGTAGTGTTATCAGAAATAAAGCGCTCTAATTTACCAGGAAGGATTCTGTCCCAAATTTGCTCTGGTTTGCCTTCGGCTCTTAATTCTTCTTGTAAGCTAGTTTTAGCAGCTTCCACTATTTCATCAGTTAATTGAGCTCTAGAAATATATTCAGGTACATTAATTAGATGTTTTCCTAAACGTCCTCTTTCTATATTGTCTTTTTCAATTACAGCAATTCTAGCCTCTGTTTCCGAAGCAACAAATGCAGGATCAAAATCTTTGTAAGATAAGGTAGTAGCACCCATAGAAGCAACTTGCATTGCAATATCTTTAGCAACAACATCAGCACTATTTTCACCAGAAGCCAATCCAACCAAAGCAGCAATTTTATAACCGTGAATATAAGCACCTACAAAAGGAGCAGTCAATTTTTTAAAGTCGTTAATTTGAACTTTTTCTCCAATAACTCCAGTTTGCTCAATCATTTTTTCTGCAACAGTCATACCACCAAAATCTGTATTTAAGAAAGATTCTTGGTCGTTACAGTTAATTGCTAATTCAGCTAAGCTTTTTGCCAATGCAACAAAATCATCGTTTTTACCAACGAAATCAGTTTCACATCCTAATACAATTAAAACACCTTCAGTTTTAGCGTCGTTTACAACTGCTATTGCAGCACCTTCACTAGATGCTCTGTCAGCTCTTTTTTCAGCAACCTTTTGTCCTTTTTTACGTAAGATAGATACGGCTTCATCGAAGTTGCCGTCAGCTTCTACTAAAGCTTTTTTACAATCCATCATACCAGCACCGGTTGCATCTCTTAATTTTTTTACTTCTGCGGCTGTTATATTTGCCATTTTATTGAAATTTTAGTTATTTATTATATTAAAAAAAAGTCGTTTAAGTTATTTCTAAAAAGAATAAAACTAAAACGACCTTCATAAAATTATTCTTCTTCAGATGAAGCGTCAGCTTTAACCTCTACAGCAGCTACTCTTTTACGAGCAGTTTTTTTAGCTGCAGGCTTTTCTTCTTTTACAGGAGCAGACTTTTCAGCTTTTGGAGCTACAAGCTTTTCTTCTTTAGCAGGAGCAGCTTTTTCATCGGCACCTTTCCGGTTACTTAAACCTTCAATAACAGCATTAGAAACACTTGTCATAATTTTATCGATTGATTTTGAAGCATCATCGTTAGATGGGATCACATAATCAATTATGTTAGGATCACAGTTGGTGTCTACCATTGCGAAAATTGGAATTTTTAATTTCAATGCTTCAGCAACTGCAATATGCTCACGAGTAGTATCTACAACAAATAAAGCACCTGGAAGACGTGTCATATCAGAAATAGAACCTAAGTTTTTCTCTAATTTAGCACGAGAACGATCTACCGCTAAACGCTCTTTTTTAGATAATGAATTAAATGTTCCATCTTCTTTAGAACGATCGATTGAATCCATTTTTTTAACAGCTTTTCTAATTGTTACAAAATTGGTAAGCATTCCGCCTGGCCATCTTTCAGTAATGTAAGGCATGTTTGCTTTTCCTGCTTTTTCAGCAACAATATCTTTAGCTTGTTTTTTGGTAGCTACGAAAAGAATTTTTCTTCCGCTAGCTGCAATTTTTGTAAGAGCTTCGTTAGCTTCTGCTAGTTTTGCAGTAGTTTTGTAAAGATTGATAATGTGGATTCCATTACGCTCCATATAGATATAAGGGGCCATGTTAGGATTCCATTTTCTGGTTAGGTGACCAAAGTGTACACCTGCGTCAAGTAACTCTTTTACTTGTTCGTTGTTGTTTGCCATTTTTGTAATAGTTTACGTTCTTGTGTTATTATAGATAGCAACCTCTTCTAATGAAAGGGTTTAGATGCTAAACTAACTCTCCGGCTCTCGGAGTAACAGCGGTATTAAAATTGTTTGTCAAATATAATTTGACGAATATATAAGAACTTACAACTTGAATTGGGCATCCTAAGACACCCAGCCAAGTAGTGTGTTTTCTAACGTTTAGAGAATTGGAATTTTTTACGCGCTTTTTTCTGACCGAATTTTTTACGTTCTACCATTCTTGGATCTCTAGTTAATAAACCTTCTGGTTTTAAAACTAAACGATGCTCTGGGTTTAACTCGCACATTGCACGAGAAATTGCTAAACGAATCGCTTCTGCTTGTCCTGTTGTACCACCACCATGAACATTTACAGTAATGTCAAAGCTTTTAATGTTATCTGTTAACGTTAAAGGCTGCATTACTTTATATTGTAAAGTTCCTGTAGTAAAGTAATTTTCAAACTCACGCTTGTTAATCGTAATATTACCTTTTCCTTTGGCAATATAAACACGTGCAACAGCGTTTTTTCTTCTACCTATTTTGTGAATTACTTCCATTACTTTTTATTGTTAAGGTTAATGGTTTTTGGTTTTTGTGCTTCTTGTCCGTGATCTGCACCTGAATATACTTTTAGATTTCTGAACAAAGCAGCACCTAATTTATTTTTAGGTAACATACCTTTTACAGCTTTTTCTACAAGTCTTGCAGGATCTTTTCCAAACAATTCTTGAGCAGTAAGACTACGTTGTCCACCAGGATAACCTGTGTGTCTAATGTAAGACTTATCTTCCCATTTGTTTCCGCTTAAAGTAATTTTTGCGGAGTTAATAATAATTACGTTATCACCGCAATCTACGTGAGGGGTGAAATTAGGTTTGTGTTTGCCACGAAGTAATATTGCAACTTCACTAGCAAGACGACCCAATGCTTGCCCGTCCGCATCTACTAATAACCACTCTTTATTTACAGTGTTTTTGTTAGCAGATACTGTTTTGTAACTTAATGTATCCATTTAGTTCTTTGTCTAATTGTTAATAAATCATTGTTTTTCCCCTTTAAAAAGGGCTGCAAATGTAATACTATTTAATTGAATTACAAATGGTCATGTTTTAATTTTTTATAGATGAATTTTTTACGCTAGTTTTTAGTTAAAAATAAGTACTTGTATTAATTTCCCAAAATTGAAGTCCCTTAAGAAACAACCTGTCGTTTTATGTTTTAGAATTATACTTGTTTGGATTTTTTTTGATGTAATTAACTATACATATCTTTAGTACTTATTTTAATGCTAAATTTACTGACAATTCCTAACAACAATTTATGTCATTTATCAACCCTTTTGAACCTGGTTTTTATAAAGAAAAATCTATTTTAAATATAAAAGATATAATTGAATGGAAAAGAAAAAACAATCTTTATAATTTCGATACACTTCCCAAAGTAGCAGTTATTTCAATGGTCAGCCAATTGTCCTTACCCAAAAGATTAATAAATAAAAAACTAAAAGGACTAAGCGGAAAACATTATGTTTTAAACAAACAAGTGCTTTTTAGCTACGAATTTGGAATTGGATCTCCTGCTATTATTGCATTATTAGAAGAATTAACAGCTTTGGGTGTGACAAAATTTTTATATATCGGTTATGCAGGAAGACTTAATACTACAATTAATGAAGCAGCTTGTTTTATAGTTAACAAAGCTTTTTCTCTCTGTGGAACTTCTTTTTTTTATAATAATGAATCCTTTATTTCATACTCTAATAATTTGAGTGATAAAGTAAAAAGTGAATTAAATTTATCTGAAAAAATTATATTATCAACCGATGCTCCATATAGGGAAACCCTAAGTGTTTTAGATTTCTACAAAAGAAAAAAGGCAACTCTTATAGATATGGAAACTGCATCTATTTTAGCTTTTTTCAAACAAAATAATACAGAAGTTGCTTGTGTTTTAATTGCTTCAGATTTAATAGAATCTTCTTGGATACCCCCTAAAAACATTAAATTATTACGCAAAAGAGCTAAAAATATTGTTAATCAATTTATAGCAATTTTGTAATGAAAAAGCCTGTTATCAGCATTGTTATTCCGTTTTATAACGAAGAAAAGTTCCTTGAAAGAGCGATAAATTCTGTTGTAAATCAAACGTATTCATCCATTCAGATTATATTGGTCGATGATGGTTCTACAGATAAATCTACTCTTTACGCCAAAGAATTTTGCGAACATCATCCAAATTCTAAATTAATTATAATTCCAAATTCGGGGCCAGGAAATGCTAGAAATGTTGGAATTGAAAATGTAACCGGAACCTATATTGCTTTTTTAGATGCAGATGATTATTTTCATAATAATGCAATAGAAGTATTTTACAAAAATATTATTGGCAACAATACAGATCTGAGTATCGGTCAATATGTAATGCTTGATAAAAATGAAAATGTATTGAAAAAATCCAATTGGAATAACAATGCAACTTTCGATAATAAAATGGCTATTTCATTGGTTGCTTCTGAAAAACTAATACCTACTTCTTGGGCTAAGCTTTTCAAATCTAAAATTGCTAAAAAATGTAGTTTTCCAAACCTATCTTGGAAAGAAGACGATGTTTTTTTTTTAGCTTATTTATTAAATAGTAAAACGGTTTCGATTGTAAACAAAACGCTTCTTACTGTTAATTGTAGGCCAGATTCTCTTACACGTCAAATCATTTCAGAAAAAATGATCAATGCCATTAGTAAATCATATAATAAGCAAATGGAAATTTTAAAACCTTTAAAAAATAAATTTATCAATCAATCTTTAATTGAAAGTGAGATTAACACATCTTTAAATCTTTTGATTCTCTTAAATATAGATTGGGAAAACATTAAAAATCAAAAAAAGATATGGAGTTTTTTTTGTGATAATATTCTTGTTTTAGCTAAAAAAGCTAAAAAATATAATCTTAATTTTAAAAAAAGAATACTATTGCATTTTTTAGTTTCCATAACCATATTAGGATGGACGTATTCTTTTTGTATTATTAATGTCTTTAAAAGACATCAAATAAATCAATTAGAAAAAGTAAAATCTTAATGAAATTTAAAAACTATAGAACTCGATTTTTAATCAACTTTTTTTGGTTGTTTTCGCTTAATAATTTAGGGTATTTATTTTCCATTATTACCTTGCCTATATTAATTTCAAAATTTGGTTATCAAGATATGGGAGTGGTCTTTACCGTGCAGGCTATTATTTTTGGAATGGTTGCCATTGCTAATTATAGCCTTGTTTTTTATATTCCAACACAATCTAAGGCTATAAGTGTCAACGAAAATGCCTTTAAAGAAACATGGAGTTTAAGTATCAACATTAGAGCTTATATTTCTGTTTTATTAACCTTAGCTTCTCTTTTGTTTGTATTTATTTACTTTAAAGATTATTTCAATTTATGGTTATTAAGTTTGCCGATTGTTATTTTTAAAATTGCAAATCCCATACTTTTTTTTAATGCCTTAGAAAAAAACAAATATGTTCTTTTAATAGGATTTTTAAGTAAGCTTTTATTCTTGTTATTTGTAATAGTGATTTCGAATAAAGATTATATTAATTTTTGTTTGGGACTTTCTGAATTATTAATAGTATTGTTTTTTTTAAAACAAAGTAAACAACCATTTTTTGAATTTCAATTATTGTCATTAAAAAAAATTACGCTCTTTTTAAAAATTACGTTTAATTTATTTTTAGTTAATTTTTTTTCATTATTAAAGTCCGCAAGCATATTGCCTTTAGCCACCTATTTATTTGGACCAAGTTATGCAACCATTTATACTTTAGCAGATAAAATAATTAATATGGTAAGAGGTGTTTCTGGTGCTATGTTTACCAGTTTTTTTCCTATTTATAATAAAGAAAGGTTTGATTTAACTGTTTTTAGAAAGAAAACAGGGGTTCTTATTTTATGTTGTTTACTATTATTTGTGGCACTAATTTATATAGGGAGCCCTTATTTAATATTTGTGTTAAATAATTTTCAAGAAAATAATATAGCAGTAAATATTTTAAGAATTCTGAGTTTATCTATACCAATGTTTTTTATAATTATTCCCCTTTTCAGTTACTTATTAGAATTAAAAAAATGGAATATTATTTTAAATTTTGCCATTTTACAATTGGCAGTACTATTTCTTTTCTATATGATTTTTCATAATAACTTATATCAAATTGCCATTGGTTTTGTGATATCAGAATATATTTTATTAGCTGGATATATATTTTATATAGCTAAATTAAAAAAGGCCTAATTTTATTTTACTGAAGCTGTTAAAATATAATAATCACCATACCCTCGAAAAAAAGAAATTTTATTAGAAATTTTATCAAAAAGACTTAAAGTATTAAATAATACCGGATATTTTTCTGGAAAATCCACATGATTCCCTGTGGGAGCTAAAAAACAAATATTTTCAACTTTAAAGTTTTTAAAATCTTTTAGTAATAGTTTTTTTGTGCTTTTAGCACTATGGTAAAAAGTATGTACTTGCTCTCCTTCTATATTTGCAAAAACCCCGTCTTTTTTTAATCTTCTAAAAGCTGTTTTGTTTCCTTTAAAAATTTTTAAAAACTCCCATATACATATTTTTGGCATTAGCACCAATGTTATTTTTCCATTGGGAGACAGCAATTGCTTAAATAAACCAAAAACCTCTTGTAACTCTTCTTCAGAGCTGCAATTTAGACCGCCAAAGTTTGAGAAAATATGATTGTATTTTTGAGGATTAAGCTTATTAAGCTCATTAAAGGATAATCTTTGACAGGATAGGTTTTTTTTTAAGGATTCCGATTTAATTTTGGATGTAACAAAATCTATCATTCCTGGGGCAATATCTGTTGCATGAATATTGTATCCTTTTTTTGCAAAATAAACTGCGTCTATTCCGCTACCACAATTTATTTCTAAAATTTTAGCAGCAGGTTTTAACTCTTTATATAAATGTTTTCGCACCCGTTTTCTCATCCAATTAATTAGACTGGAAGTTTTATCAAGTTGTTCGTAATGACTTGAAATTTTAGAAAAACCATTTTCGATATTTTGTTTGCTCTTATTCATTCTTATTGGAATTTTCCATCTTGTCTAATGCAAATTTATCGAGTATAGCACTAGGGACATAATAAAAATACAAAAGCATGGATCGTAATTTAGTTATAGAAACTAATGATGGCTTTTTAATGATGTGTTTAAAATTAGTAATAGCCTGACTTTTCCTATATTCCTTATGTACATATCGATGTAATCTTTTATAATAATTAGAATTAAAAGTTCCTTGAAACATCATCGCTAAATCATCGGAATCCGTCCAATTGGATTTTAGATTTAGATCATCTTTAACCATCTCATAAAACTTGGTTCCAGGTAATGGATAGGATACTGAAACACCAATATTATCCGGCTGTAACTCCTTAATCATTGCAATTGTTTTTGCAATATCTTTTTTTGTTTCTCCCAAATATCCAAACTGAATAAAGAATGCGACTTTCACATTTTTTAATTTTAATAAACGTGTTGCGTCATAGATTTGTGAAAGTTGAGTTCCTTTATCCATGGCATCCAAAATCTTTTGAGAGCCACTTTCTGCACCTACCCAAACTTCTTTTAAACCACTTTCCGCTAGGGCATCAATGGTGTCTTCTTTTAATAATAAATCGACACGACTTTGTATCACATAGGCTATTTTTAAATCTACTTTTTTTAATGCTATATTAAAATTTTGAACCCATCGTGGTTTTAAACCAAAAATATCATCACACATCCAAAAATTAGTGACGTCATAATTTTCTTTTAAGTAGGAGATAAGTTTTGTGATGTATTCTGGGGAATGAGAATTATAACGAACACCATAAATAGGTTTTGCACACCAATTGCATTTATAAGGACATCCTCTAGTTGTTGCAATGTTTAATGAAATTTTTTTTCCTCTTTCCGCCCACACTTTTTTATAGGCATCTACATCTACTAAATCCCAGGCAGGCATTGGAAGTTCATCTAAATTTTTTAAAGCCTCTCTTTTTGGATTGGCAATAAACTCTTCATTATTTTTAAAAACGATTCCCTTTAAATCGCTTACTGGTTCTTTATTTTTTATTTTGCTAAGCAATTCTTTTAAAGTGAGTTCTCCTTCCCCTAAAATAATATAGTCGGCACCAGCATCTAAATATTTTTTATAATGATCGGTGCTGTCTGAACTGTTTACAATCACCGTACAATTGTATTTTTTTCCTATAGCAATCATCTCGAATGCTGCTTCCCGCATATTGGTCAAACACATTTTTGTGAGGTAGTTAAAACCATCATCATAAATAACCAAAAAGGAAGGCTTTTTTTCTTGAATTTCTTTTTCAATATCAAAGGGATTATTCCTCAAATTGGTATCAAAAAGAGAAACAGAAAAATCATTTTTGCGCATTAAAGAAGCGGCATATATAGTACCAAGAGGTGGATATGGAGTTTTATTTTCCCATTGTTTTTTGTCTAATGGGTAATAATAAGAATGGGAGAAAAGAATATCAAGCATGTTCTTTTGTTAAATGAATGTTATGTTTTTCTTTTAACTCATCATATTTATCATTAAGGCGTTCAATTACTTTACGCTGAAAGTTTAAAGGATGGTGTTTAGAAACATTTTTAGTAGATTTTAAAGCGACTTTAAAATGCTTTTCTTCCAATTTATTAAATTTTACTTTCCATTTCTTGTAGGTAATTTTAAGAAAAAACGAATCTAGCCAATCACCAATTTTGGTATTTAGAATATTTTCTATAAGCTTTGTGAGTAGTGGTTTTTTCAACTGATTTAATATTGACAAATGCTCAGAAATCGTTTTGTTGGGTAAATAGTTTTCTACCCACTTATTTTGTTTGTAAAAATCATTAAAACTCCCATTTCCAAACATTGGAAGCATCGTAGTTAATTCGGTAGCAGTAAATCTGTTTTTTTCTTCAATTTCTAAAGAATTTGAGCTTATAAAATAATTGACACAAAAATATTTTTTAGAATTAAATAAGAATATCTTTTTATAAAGAATTAATAAAGTTCTTGCAATCCATAATCGTTTAGGACTTGTAATGATAAAGAAATCGATATCTCCATCATCATCAAAATAACCTTTGGATAAAGATCCTGATATTCCAACCCCTTCTACATAAGGAAATTTTGAAATGAAACGGGAAACTTTTGTGGCTTTTTGATGAATATCCTTTGCCATTTGGTTTCCAGATAATCTCCTTTTAATTAACGTTTCATCATTTTCTGTCAAATAAAATTCATCGATTTTATAAATCACTTTATTGTTGACTAAATGTGTTAATTCCTCTCTGATTTGATCTATAGAATTTGCTTCAGAAAAAGAATAAATTTCCTCTTCCGTTAATGGGTATTTAAATAGAGAAAAATATAATATGGGTTTTAATAGCGTCATTTTTTTTAAAAATACCAAATTTTAATTTATTCTACAGTTATTTTCTTAATATTAACAAAGAGTTATTTGTCTTTATCTTTTTAAGATAAAAAAGCGGATCGTTCTAATATTTTTTTAGGGTAACTTTTAATTAAAAAAATCAATTTAAAATTCTCGATTTGATATTAATTTTAATGTGCTTCTAGCCAATTTTCTCCTAGTCCTAAATCAACATCTAATGAAACAGAAAGTTTAAATGCATTTTCCATTTCATATTTAATTAAAGGTTTTAATATTTCTAATTCTGGTTGATAGATATCGAAAACTAATTCATCATGAACTTGTAATAACATCTTACTTTTATAATTGCCTTCTTCCAGTTTATTATAAATATTAATCATGGCTTTTTTTATAATATCGGCTGCACTACCTTGGATTGGAGCATTAATAGCATTTCGTTCTGCAGCTCCACGTACAATCGCATTGGATGCATTAATCGCATTTAAATACCTTCTTCTTCCTAATACGGTCTGAACGTATCCATTTTCACGAGCAAAATGGATTTGTTCGTTCATAAATTTTTTAAGTTTAGGATAGCTTTCATAATAGGTCTCAATTAATTCTTTTGCTTCAGAACGGGAAAGATCTGTTTGATTGCTTAAGCCAAAAGCAGAAACACCATATATAATTCCGAAATTAACTGTTTTTGCATTGCTACGTTGTTCTTTGGTTACTTCTTCAAGAGGAACATCAAAAACTTTAGCAGCAGTGGAGGCGTGAATATCTTCACCATTTTTAAAGGCTTCAATCATGTTGGTTTCTTTACTTAAAGCCGCAATAATACGTAATTCTATTTGTGAATAATCCGCTGCTAATAATAGATAGTCTTTATTTCTTGGTATAAAAGCCTTTCTAACTTGACGACCACGCTCGGTACGAATTGGGATATTTTGTAAATTAGGGTTGTTGCTACTTAGTCTTCCTGTTGCCGCAACGGTTTGCATATATTCGGTATGTACTTTACCTGTTATAGGTTCTACTTGGAGTGGTAATGCATCTACATAAGTACTTTTTAGTTTTGCAAGACCTCTATACGCTAGTATGTTTCTTATTATTTCATGGTCTTTAGCTAAATAGGAAAGGACATCTTCTGCAGTTGAATATTGACCTGTTTTGGTTTTTTTAGGTTTATTAACCAATTTCATTTTTTCAAAAAGAACAATGCCTAATTGTTTTGGCGAAGCAATATTAAATTCTTCATCTGCAGCTTCATAAATTTCGGCAACTAACTTCTTGATATCTTTATCTAAATCGGAAGCCAATCCATTTAAAAATGGCACATCTAAATTGACACCTTCTAATTCCATAGCTGCTAAAACACGTACTAACGGAATTTCAATTTCGTTAAATAATTTTTGAATGTTAGCGTCACCTAATTCTTTTTCAAAATGCTCTTTTAATTGAAGGGTGATATCTGCATCTTCAACAGCATATTCCGTTTGTTTATCAATGGGAACCTCCCGCATGGAAAGTTGATTTTTTCCTTTTTTCCCAATAAGTTCCGTAATTGGAACTGGTGTGTAGTTGAGGTAAGTCTCAGAAAGCACATTCATATTATGTCTCATATCAGGATTGATCAAATAATGAGCTAACATGGTGTCAAATATCTTCCCTTTTACGGAAACCTTATATTTTGCGAGTACTTTGATGTCGTATTTTAAATTCTGACCTATTTTTTGGATGGATTCATTTTCAAAGAAAGGTCTAAGTAGTTCGATTAAATCTTGAGCTTCATTTTTATCTTCTGGAAAAGGCAGATAAAACCCTTTACTAACTTCCCATGAAAAAGCAATCCCAATCAACTCAGCTGTTATTGGATTTAGTCCAGTAGTTTCCGTATCAAAACATACAGAAGTTTGTTTCATTAGGTTTTGAAGAAATAACTTGGTTCCTATACCGGCTTGAACTGTTTGATAAAAATGCTCAGTATTTGCAATGCTTTTCCGAGTGCTGTGAAGGGTGCTTTCTAAGGGTTCTCCATCGCCACCAAAAAGTGAAAATTGCCCTTGTCCCGCAGCACTCGGTTCGCTTTTTGTGACAGGTTTTTCTTTTATTTCAGTAGCGATTTTACTAGCAGCAGGAGCTGCATTGGTAAATGTTTTAGTAAAATTATCTATCAATCGTCTAAATTCTAATTCTTGAAAAAGAGCAGTAACCGCATCCATATCAGGTTGGGACATTTTAAAATCTTCTTCATGAAATTCTACAGGAACATCTAGCATGATCGTTGCTAATTTTTTAGAAAGAATACCTAAATCTTTAGCATCTTCTACTTTCTCTTTCATTTTCCCTTTTAATTCGTGGGTATTAGCCAATAAACCTTCCATACTTCCATAAGCAGCAATAAACTTTTTAGCAGTTTTATCACCAACACCGGGTAATCCTGGGATGTTATCACTTGCATCACCCATCATTCCTAAATAATCAATCACTTGTTCCGGTCGATCTACTTCAAACTTTTTTTGTATTTCTGGAATTCCCCAAGTTTCATATCCTCCTCCAAACATTGGACGGTACATAAAAATATTTTCTGAAACCAATTGGGCAAAATCCTTATCTGGAGTAACCATAAAGGTTTGATAACCTTCTTTTTCAGCTTTTTTTGACAGCGTTCCAATAACATCATCCGCTTCAAAACCTTCTTTAACCATTATAGGTATGTGCATGGCTTTTAAAATATCGTAGATATATGGTATCGCAATTTTTATTGCATCTGGTGTTGCATCTCGATTGGCTTTGTATTCTGGGAAGGCTTCCTTTCTGTCTTTACTTCCGCCTTTATCAAAACAAACTGCTAAATGGTCGGGACGTTCACGTTTTATAACATCTAAAAGAGAATTCATAAAGCCCATAATAGCTGAAGTATCCAAACCTTTGGAGTTGATTCTTGGGTTTTTAATAAAGGCATAATAACCTCTAAATATTAAAGCATAAGCATCAACAAGAAATAGGCGTTTTTTATCGGACATAGGGTATTAATTTAATTTTATAAAGCTACTAAACTTATTCTTCCAATCTAAATAAAATAGATTTAAAAAAACCCTCTTTTTAAGAGGGGTTTTTTGTGTTTATAAATTTAATTAGTAGTTGTTCACTATCAATTGCTTGGTAGAAATTTCTTGAATTCCTTCAATCACTAACATATAAGTAGCATTAGCAAGGTTAGAAATATCGATAATTAACAACTAAAGTTAATACATTATTTACATAAAACTCAACTTAATCCTTTTTCGTTTTTAATAAAAATTAAATAATTATGAGCATCTTTCTAACAGTATTAGAATTCTTACTTTTTTTTAGTTTTTGTATCTTTTCACTTTCTAAAAAACCAATATGAAACGAGCCTGTTAAATTTTTTCAAACCTAGGAAAACTGAAGATTCACGTATTCCAATAAAAAAAAGGTGAGTAAATGATTAATAGCCACAATCTGTAACCGATTTAATAAAATAATATAGACCTATGAAAAGATCACTTTTTATTATAAGTGTACTATCGCTTTTTAGTTGTGCTAATGAACCAAATGTTTCAACTGCTCAAAAAGAATTACCTTTAATAGATTATGTAAATCCATTTATTGGCACTGGAGGTCATGGCCATACCTATCCAGGAGCTACCATGCCTTTTGGAATGATGCAATTAAGTCCCGATACTCGTTTGGACGGTTGGGATGGGTGTAGCGGCTATCACTATTCTGATGAGTATATCTATGGATTTTCTCACACGCATTTAAGCGGAACTGGTGTTTCCGACTACGGAGATATTTTATTAATGCCAACGAATACCATTAACTTTAATAATGGAGCAAATGGAAAAAAAGGATATCGCGCACATTTTTCACATGCCAATGAAATTGCAGCGCCTGGATATTATAAAGTAAAACTAGACACTACAAATATAGAGGTAGAGCTTACTGTTTCTAAACGTAGTGGAATGCATAAATACCAATTTCCATCTGCTGAAAATCAAATAGTAATTTTAGATCTAATCCATCGTGATAAAGTATTGGATGCAAACATTGATAAGATTTCTGACACTGAAATACAAGGCTATCGATTTTCTGATGCCTGGGCAACAGACCAACGTTTATATTTCTATATAAAAACATCCCATTCATTTAATGATATTTTACAGTCGCCACCTGAACAAGGGATGCCTGGCGCTAGAAAAACAGCATTAACATTTAACAATCCAAATAATGAACTTGTTTATATTAAAATAGGAATTTCTGCAGTTGATGAAGAAGGTGCACGTAAAAATCTAGAGGAAGAAATTGCTGATAAATCTTTTGAAGACATAAAAAAAGAGGCACAAGACACTTGGGAACAACAATTAGAGAAAATCGTAATTGAAAGTTCAAATTCGGATTATAAAACTAATTTTTATACCTCATTATACCATACTATGATTGCTCCAAATCTATATCAAGATGTAGACGGGCGTTACCGAGGTATGGATTTAGAAATCCATACAACTAAAGATTTTGATTATTATACAGTATTTTCTTTGTGGGATACTTATAGAGCAACACATCCTTTATATACCATTATTGAACAGGAACGAACCAATGATTTTATCAATACATTGTTAGCGAAATACGATGAAGGAGGTATTCTGCCTATCTGGGATTTATCTTCTAATTATACAGATTGTATGATCGGTTATCATGCGGTTCCTGTTATCGCAGATGCTTATTTAAAAGGGATAAGAGATTATGATACTGAAAAAGCTTTTCAAGCAATGAAACATAGTGCTTTTCAGGATAAGTTAGGTTTAAAATCGTATAAAGAATTTGGTTTTGTTCCTATGGAAGAAGAAAGTGAATCTGTGTCAAAAACGTTAGAATATGCCTATGATGATTGGACCATTGCGCAAATGGCAAAGGCTATGAACAAAGAAGATGATTATGCTTTGTTTTCAAAAAGAGCACAGTTTTATAAAAATGTATACGACCCAGAAACTCAATTTATGAGAGGAAGGTTTAGAAATACATGGTTTACTCCTTTTGATCCTTACGAAGTTAATTTTAATTATACCGAAGCTAATGCTTGGCAGTATAGTTTGTATGTACCTCAAGACATTACAGGATTAATGAACTTAATGGGAGGAAAAAAAGTATTGGAAAATCATTTAGATAACTTGTTTACTGCTAACAATGAAACTTCTGGACGTGATCAGATAGATATAACAGGATTAATTGGTCAATATGCTCATGGCAACGAGCCTAGTCATCATATGGCATATTTATATAACTTTGTAAATAAGCCAGCAAAAACACAAGAAAAAGTTTATCAGATTTTAACAGAATTATATAAAAATGATCCAGACGGAGTTTCTGGAAATGAAGATTGTGGGCAAATGAGTGCCTGGTATGTATTAAGTTCCTTAGGATTTTATCCGGTAACGCCGGGTGCTAACCAATACATAATTGGAAGTCCTTTGTTTGAAAAAGCGACCCTAAATTTAGAGAATAAGAAGCAGTTTACCATTCAAGCTGAAAATATTTCCGATAGCGCTATTTATATCGAAAAGGCATTTTTAAACGATATAGAACTGAATAGAACTTTTATCACTCACAATGAAATAATCGCTGGTGGAATATTAAAGTTTTATATGACGGACGCTCCTAATAATTGGGGAACTCAAGAAGGTCATGAACCTAAAACTGAAATTAAAGAGCATTTAATAATACCAACACCATTTATTGCTGAAGGAAAAATTGCTTTTAAAAATGACACTCAAGTTTCCCTAGCAAACTCTATTAAGGAAACAACCCTATATTATAGTATAGATTCTGAGGAATTTAAAATCTATGAAAATCCTATTAATATCACTACTGAAAGTCAGCTAAAAACATATGCCGCATTAAACGGAATTAAAAGTGATACCTTAAAAACTAACTTTTATAAAATTAACTCAAATATTAGTATCCAATTAGAAACGGAATATGCGAATCAATACAATGCTGGAGGTAATAATGCACTAATAGACGGTATTCGTGGGTCTAAAGATTATAGAACAGGAGCTTGGCAAGGGTATCAAGATGCTGATTTAATAGCTATTATAGATTTAGGAAGTATTCAAGCTTTTGAAACTGTTGAACTTAGTTTTTTACAGGATCAACGAAGTTGGATATTTTTCCCTACTGAAGTAACATGTTATGTAGCTCCGGAAAAAATATTTAGTAAAAATGTACCTGCTCAAATTATAGCAGCTGAGGTTCCATCTTCAGAAATAGAAATAAAGACAATTAGATTTAATACCGAAGGGCAAAGTTCTCGTTATATAAAAATAGTTGCTAAAAATTTAGGGGATTTACCCAATTGGCATTTAGGTTCGCCATACAAAGGAAAAGCCTGGATTTTCATAGATGAAATAACAATTAAATAAATGATAACTTTACAAAATAAGGGTTATTAAGAGGCACCTTTACGTTTCGATTTTCAATATTAAATCGGTTATTTTTTAATTTTAATAATTAGCTAGCCTTTATTTTGTTTTATTAAAGAAATCAGAGGGAAGATTAATACAATTATTATCTTTATAAATAGATACGCTAAAATATTCATGTATTGAATAATAACCTGTTTCTCCTTTTTTATTGATTGCGATATAACCGACTTGAAATTTTTTGTAATTATCGTTTTTTGTGACAATTCTAAGTATTGCTTCTTCACAGGCTTCTTGAGGAGATTTGCCTTGCCTCATTAACTCTACGATTAAAAAACTGCCAACAGTTTTTAAAACCTCTTCTCCCATACCAGTCGCCGTTGCTCCACCAACTTGATTATCTATAAATAGGCCGGAACCTATTATTGGTGAATCTCCAACGCGTCCAGCCATTTTATAGGCTAATCCGCTTGTAGTACATCCGCCAGAAATATCGCCATATTTATCAATTGCTAGCATACCTATGGTGTCGTGATTTTCAATATTTATTAAAGGTTGATAGTTGGACTCTTTTTTCCACTCTTCCCAAGCTTTTTTTGAAGCTTCCGTTAAAAGGTTTGTTTTTTTAAATCCTTTTGAAATAGCAAATTCTTCAGCACCTTTTCCTGCTAAAATAACATGAGGTGTATCTTCCATTACTTTTCTTGCAACAGCAATGGCGTGTACTATATTTTGCATATAAACTACAGAACCGTAGTTGCCATTTTTATCCATTATACAAGCATCTAAAGTCACATGTCCATCTCTATCTGGACGACCTCCATTTCCAACAGAATGATTGTTTAAGTCTGCTTCCTCTATCATACACCCTTTTTCAATGGCATCTAGGGATGTACCTCCTTCTTCTATTAATATCCCAGCTTTTTTAGTTGCATTAGGAACATTCCAAGTTGAAATTACAATAGGAAAATTCTCTTTTGTGTTAGTTAATAAATTTTCTTCAATCTCATTAACCTTATTTGAGGGTGTATTAGCAAGTATAGTAGTGCCAACTGCAACTCCAATTCCTGTTAATGAAGCTCTTTTTAAAAATTTTCTTCTTTTCATCTAAAATGTACTTAGATCTTAAATGTAGTAATTTTATTAAAACTATTTAAAAAACTTAGGATCTAATTCGGATTTTTTTAAGATGGTATATTTAAAATATTAATTAGTTAGGTTAATTAGGATGTCAGGAAACATTGGTATTTGGCAAGCCATATCTGTTATAAAACTTAAGAAAAACTAGGTAATGCATAATCACTTGAAAACCCTATATTTGTAGAACAATTTTTTACCAAACAGTTAGAATTATGTCAAAATTTGGAGAATTAATTGAAAATTCCGTTCCAGTCCTATTAGATTTTTATGTAGATTGGGATGAAGCTTGTAAATTAATGCATCCTGTGCTAAGGGATGTTGCTGCTGCTCTAGGCGATAAGGCTAGAGTAATAAAAATTGATGTTGAAAAAAATGAAGAATTATCTAAAGCACTTCGTGTAAAAAGGCTTCCAACATTAATGATTTATAAACAAGGCGAAATGAAATGGCGGCAGAGTGGAGAGCAAGATGCCAATACCCTTATTGGATTAGTAAATGAGTATGTTTAATTAAAACTTTATAGCTTCGTAAGTAGATGATTGTCTCTTAAATAATCCAATACTTTCGGCAAAACATATATAAATTTTCATTAGATTTTATATTGTCATGAAAAACGACAATACTTCCTGGCTGAATATTTTTTTAAAATATTATCTAAGCATTTTTCATTTGATCTTTCAGTATCAAAATTAACACTAAAAACATCCCACATAATAATATGGAACCTTTTTTCTGAAGGTTTTTAGATTGCTTTAATGTTAACTTCCCAAATGGAGGTCTAAAAAGATTGTTGATTTCTGATTCTTATTTTTTTTGATTGGTGATTTGTCATCTTGCGCTCCACTCTGCGTTTTTGCCAAGTAAGGCTTCATGTTATTGCATTGAATCCTCTATAGCTTGAGGTATGGTATCTAATAGAGTTTCATTATTCTTGTCATGCAATAATTCCTCCTTTACATCTAACATATCATTTTGATCTTGTGAGAAATTAAATAGTTGCAAATAAGTATTGAATTTTTCTGCTTCTACAACCGTATATTCTTCCGTATCAAAAGAAGCTAAAACATCAATTAATCCTCTATACCTTCCTAAGTCACTAAATATTTCATCGCCAATGGCTTCTTGTCTGCTATAACTTAATTTACTGTAGAAAAGTAAATGTTCTTGATAATGTTTGACAACAGATTGGTATACCTCTCTTGCTTTATCATCTTTACCTATTTGATAATACCCTAAAATAAATGGTTCCAATAAGGAATAGAATTCAAAATAGTCTACAGGCATTTTTTCCATAGCTAGATCATATACCTTTTCAGCTTTGTCAAACTTACCTTCTTCAATTAATGCGCTTGCTAATCTAGACATATTGCTTCTGTAAGTAATGCCATTTCTACGAGTCTCCACATCGTGGTATATTTCAGTATTACCACTATTGCCCCATTTCCAGTTCATAACAATGTCATACATCTTATCTGTATCAATCCTACCCATATCAAATGGATTTCCTCTATCTAAAGGAGTGCGAATTGGGACTAATTTATAAACGACTCCTTCTAATTGCAGGTATTCTTTCATCCAAATATAATCGTCATCTCCAAAAGCACCACCACTAAAATAAATTGGACGTTCCCAATTATTATTTGCAATTATATCCAACATTAAAAGACGATTTTTATAAAGCACGTCTCCTTTTAAAACAATGTCTATATATAGCACGATTTTATCAGCATCTTTAGGATCCACAATACCATTACGTAACACGGCTTCTTTATCAACAGGCACTCTAATTACTTTTGAAGGAAATGTATTTGCCCATTTTCTGCTTTCTAATTCTACTTGGGTTTTTTTACTATCATCCGCAACAAAATCCATCCAGTCTTTAATGTCGATAGTATCCTTTCTTGTTTTTTGAAAGAAAAGAAAATCTCTTGAGCCATATTTATATTTATCATGAGTCAATTGTGAAGGAATAGGGTCACTGCTATAAGCCTTTTTCTTCATATCGTCGATATACCAATCTGTTTGAAATAAACTGGTGTTTACAACTCTTACATCTTGTCGATAGCCTTCTATACCTTGTGCATACCATAATGCAAATGTATCATTATCTCCAATGGTAAATATAATGGCATTCTCATCACAAGAATCCAAATACATTTTCGCCATAGATTGCGCTGTGTATCTATTAGAACGGTCATGATCATCCCAATTTTGTGAGCCCATTAATACTGGAACTGCTAATGCAGTAACAGCAAGAACGAGAGGTACCGCCAATTTCGGTTTTATTTTTTCTTTAACAATTTCAAACAAAGCATAAACTCCAAATCCTATCCACATGGCAAATACATAAAAGGAACCTACCAATGCGTAATCCCGTTCTCTTGGTTCAAAAGGACGTTCGTTTAGGTATACCTTTAAAGCGATACCCGTAAACAGGTAAAATATTAAAAGTACCCAAAAGCTTTTAGGGTCATTTTTAAAATGAAATAGAATCCCTATAATTCCTAATAATAATGGGAGCATAAAATAAGTATTTCTTGCTTTATTATTTTTGGCGTCACTAGCAATAAATTCTTGTGGCCCTAATCTAGCGTCATCAATAAAACTTATTCCGGTAAGCCAATTTCCATGTAAATCTGTGTATTCTCCTTGTTTATCATCCTGTCTACCACTAAAATTCCACATAAAATAACGCCAATACATGTATCCAAATTGGTACTCAAACATATATGTCATATTTTGCATAAAAGTAGGTTTTTGAATATCTAAAAAAGGCCCAAAATCTTTCAGGAAATTATCAAAATCATCAGCACCTACCTTTCCTTCTCTTATATCTTGATTAAAATCTTTTACAATATCGACCAAACGAGATTCTCCTAAATAGTCTCTTTTAATATTGTATTCAAGCCCTCCAGTAAATTCCATATAATTAGAACTATGCTCTGTACTCCACATTCTAGGAAAGAATCCTTTTTGTGAATCGTCGGTGTTTTGAGAAGCATTTACATAGTCATTTACAATAATATATTTTCCGTTTTTCTCATCTTTTTCAAACTTAGGTTTGTCATTTTTATATGGGTTGTTAGGATCGAGTCCTACATATTTTTCGGTAAATAATGGGCCATGAAAAAGATGGGTTTCAGGATACTGTTCCCTATTATAATAGGCTAATAACTCACGTGCATTGTTAGGATTGTTTTCGTTAATCATAGTTCCTGCATTAGCTCTAACGGGAAGCATTATCCAGCTTGAAAAGCCAATAAAAATAAATAATATAGAAAGCAATAAAGTGTTAAGTTTTACAAAATTATGATTTCTAGTATAACGCAGTAAAAGATAAAAAAGAGCTATAAAGAGTATTCCAGCGATGATGGTTCCTGAGTTAAAAGGAAGTCCAATACTGTTGATAAAAAATATTTCTGAAGCGCTAAAAAACTTTAAAGTCATTGGCAATAATAGCTTGAAAATAAAAAGTAAAATAGTGACCATCAAAACATTAGCAACAATGAAATTTTTAATCGTAACAGTTTTATAATTTTTAAAAAAATAAAGCATTCCCATAGCAGGAATAGTAAGAAGTCCCATAAAATGAACTCCAAATGATAGTCCAATTACAAAAGCAATTAAAACAACCCATCGATCTCCTCGAGGTGTATGCATGTCTTTTTCCCAGCGCAATGCTAAATAAAATAATACAGACATTATAAATGCGGCCATCGCATATACTTCAGCTTCTACAGCATTGAACCAAAAACTATCAGAAAAAGCAAAAGTTAAAGACCCAATAACGGCACTTCCTAAAATGGCATAACTACTTTCTTTAGTAATCGCATTATTTTTTGAAATGATATTTGCAAGTAATAATGTAAGTGACCAAAACATAAATAAAATGGTAAATGCACTTGCAAATACTGACATTAAATTAATAGTTAGTGCAATATTGGTTGCCTCCATAGCAAAAATGGAGAAAAAAGCACCTAATAATTGGTATAAAGGAGCTCCTGGCGGATGTCCAACTTCTAAGTTACTGGAGGTGGTAATATACTCACCTGCATCCCAAAAACTAGCTGTAGGCTCTACAGTTAGCCCATAAGTAATCAAGGCAATGGTAAAGACAAACCATCCTAAAATATTATTCCATTGTTTAAAGTTGAAGGAATTCATATATAATTTCAATTTTATTTGGGGCAAATTTACTAATAATATATATAGCTCCAAGTTAATAAAAGCTAACGTATATAGGGAGTAGATATTTTGATTAAAAGTAAAAGAGGTAAAATATAGAATATTTTTGCAAAAATATTTGTACAAGCCAAAGTTTGTATTAAATTTGCAACCGCATTACGGTATTGGCCCATGGTGTAACTGGCAACACGTCTGTTTTTGGTATAGAAGAGTCTAGGTTCGAGCCCTAGTGGGCCAACTTTAAAGCCTCTAAAATTCTTATATAAGGATGATTAGAGGTTTTTTATTTTTAAATGTATTGATGTATGTGTGGACTATTTATACTATGCTATTTAAAAAGGCATATCTAACTTATTATCGTTCCAAGACTTTAAATACCTATATATGAATTATTTTTACTATTACGATTTTAAAAATAAATACTACATAACCTCTTTACCAAACAATATTTACAATAGCATTGGTATTGTAAAACTCCGAATACGATCAAATATTAAATTATAAATTACAAAAAAAATGTTGGATTGTAATGATTAATTATTTTCCAGCAATTCAATTTTATTTAAAACTGTAGCAGCTTTCGAAACTTTTTGATCACTTAACTTTATACTTGTGGTTGATAATCTATGAGCTTCATTTAGTAAGTCTTTATTCTTGTTATTAAGTATTTCAACTTCCGTTTTCTTTTTAAATATTTTAAACAGGATATTTTATTTTATTGTTGAAGACCCACCATCTACATGAAGTATTTGGCCGGTTGTCCAAGAAGATTTGTCAGTTAATAAGTAAGCTGCTGCCTCGGCAACATCTTTTACTTCTCCTATTTTTTTTAATGGGTTTTTTTCAGCCTGAGCAGCTATCTTTTGTGGTGTATTTAAAAATTTGCCTGCTAATGAAGTATCTGTAATAGAAGGTGCAACCGCATTCACTCTAATTTTAGGTGCTAATTCTGCTGCTAGTGATCTTGTTAACCCTTCAATAGCTCCTTTTGAGATGGAAACTTGAGAATGGAAATTAAATCCGTTTTGAACAGCAATGGTTGAAAATAATACAATTGAGGAGTTTTCTCCAGTTGCTAATCTTGGTATTAGAGCTTTAATTACGCTAGTAGCACCAACAACTTGTAATTTAAAATCAGAAATAAAATCTTCATCTGTAAATCGTTTAAATGGTTTTAAATTAATACTTCCAGGACAGTAAACTAAACCATCAATTTCATCTGGTAAATTATCAAGGTTTAAGGAGTCATTTAAAACATTAAATTTCTGATATTGCACCTTGTCATTATTTTTAACTTTATTTTCGTTGTAGGTAGCGAAGACATTGTGACCTTCTCTTGCAAGTATGCTTACCAATTCTTTTCCTATTCCAGAGGAACCTCCAATTATGACATAGTTTTTATTCATATTATTTTTGTTTTAAACGATATTATTTATTCCAATTTTATACTGTTCCAAGGCTCTTGTCCTTGCAAATTTATGTTCGACTATTGGCTCAGGATACCGTGCTGTTCCATATTCTGAGATCCATTTATTGATATATCCTTCAGATGTATCGAATTTCTTTAATTGTTCTATCGGATTGAAAATTCTAAAATATGGAGCGGCATCACAGCCTGTTCCTGCTGCCCATTGCCAATTACCATTGTTTGAAGAAAGTTCAAAATCCAATAGTTTTTTTGCAAAATAAGCCTCTCCAAATCGCCAATCTATTAATAGATGTTTGCAGAGAAAACCTGCGGTGACCATCCTCACTCGATTGTGCATGTATCCAGTTTTATTTAATTGTCTCATTCCTGCATCTACCATTGGATACCCGGTTTCTCCACGACACCATTTATCAAAATCTTCCTCCTTGTTTCGCCATTTAATGCCGTCATATTTTGGGCGAAAGTTTCCTATTACGACCTTGGGAAAGTGAAATAGTATCTGCATAAAAAATTCCCTCCATATTAATTCACTTAAAAAGACCTCATTACTAGGTTCTAGTTCTGCAATTATTTGGCGGACACCTATGGTTCCAAATCGAAGGTGGGGACCTAAATAGCTTGTAGAATCTAGTATTGGAAAATTTCTTGTTTCGGCATATGTACCAACTCCACTTAACTTAAAATCTTTCACATAGATGCTAGATGATTTAAATCCTAGTTCTTCCTTTTTAGGAAATGGATAATTTTCATGATGGAAATTTTCAAAAGTAATTTTAGGTTTTAATGTTAAGGGATTATATAATGCCAACCATTTTCTTTTAAAAGGAGTAAATACGGTATATGGTTCGCCATTAGCTTTAACAACTTCAGATTCCTCAAAAACCACTTGATCCTTAAAGGAATGCAATTCAATACCATTCGCCTTTAGAACTTCTCCAAGTTTCTGATCTCTTTTTATAGCATAAGGTTCGTAGTCCTTATTTATAAATACACTTTCAATAGTGTAATTCTGTATTAATTTATCCCAAACATCTTCGAGTTTACCTTTTAAAATTAAAAGAGATGTATTGTGTTTTTTAAGCACAAGGTTGATGTCAAAGAGTGTTTGGTATATAAAATTTACTCTTGGATCATCATTGGGCAATTCATTTAGAATGTTATCGTCAAAAATAAAGATGGGTAAAACGTTACTTTTTGAAGAAATCGACTCATAAAGAGCAATATTGTCTTCTAACCTTAAATCTCTTCTGAACCAAAATATGGAAACCTTCATAGCTTACTATAATTTTAAATAAAAAATACTAATACTCATTAGAACTTGTTAGTTTTTTTAGCATTCCATTAAAAATAGCACCATGAAATGGTAATACTAAATACCAATATAACCTTCCTATAAGTCCCAAAGGTCTATAGGTAGCAGTTTGAATAAGTTCTTCAGATTCAATTTTAAATTCAAGCCAAGCTTCTCCAGGTAATTTCATTTCAGCAAATAAGAGCAATCGGCCTTCGCTTTTATTTGCATACAATACTCTCCAAAAATCCAAAGCATCGCCTACATCTATGGTATGAAGGCTGGTACGACCTCTTCTAAGTCCAACTCCACCTACTAATCTATCTATAAATCCTCTTGTTTTCCATAACCAATCTCCATAATACCATCCTGTTTGTCCACCAATGCTCCAAATCTTTTCAATACAATCTTCCTTGTTTTTAAAAGGCATTTTTCGTTGATCTTTAAAACATCCATAGGTTGGGATTTCAATAAAATCAGAAATATGACTACTAAATCCACTACTGGCATAAGCATCCTTCCAACTTGAAATAATTTCATTGTTTTTAATTTTAGCGAAGGCCTTGGATAAAGATTCTTTATAGCTTAAAGGAGTCACTTCCAGAATTTCGTTTAAATCTGTGTTGCGGCATATCACTTCAATTTTCATGCTGTTTACAAGCGCTACTGCTAACCTGTAGGATGTGGATGTTACAAAATATAACCAGTAAGAAGAAAGTCGAGGGGTCATCACAGGAACAATCAAAATTTTTCGGTTTAATTTTCTTATTCTACTAAATTCTAAAAGCATTTCTTTATAGGATAAAATATCTGGCCCCCCTATGTCAAAATCTCGGTCAAATGTTTTAGAGTTAAAAATAGATTTAGAAAGAAAAGCAATTACATCAGAAATACCAATGGGCTGACATCTAGTGTTTAGCCATTTTGGAGTCACCATAACAGGTAATTTTTCGACTAAATCTCTAATGATTTCAAAGGAAGCGCTTCCAGATCCAATTATAATTCCAGCTCTTAAGGTTGTAAAATTATAGGTTCCTTTTTTGAGTTCTAATTCTACCGTCTTTCTGGAAGCAAGATGCTTAGATAATTCAGTATTATTTACAATACCACTTAAATAAACAAGATGTTGTAATTGCGTCTTATTTATTGCACTTCTGAAATTAATTGCAGATTCTTGTTCTAGTACCTGATAATCTGAAGATGCAGACATGGAGTGGACCAAGTAATAAGCACCATCAATATCTTTTGGAATCGCATCAAGTGAATCTTTGTCTAAAAGATCAATTTGAATTATTGAAATTTTTGGTCGTATGGATGAAGGAGGATGAAAACGATCCAAATCTCTAACACAGCATACAACTTCATGACCCTCTTCTATTAAAAGAGGGAGCAGTCGTTTTCCTATATATCCAGTTGCTCCGGTTAGTAATATTTTCATTTTTTATTTCAATTCTATTTTATCGATTATTAACTGGAAGGTTTCATTTTTTTTATTTCCTATTAAAAATACGATTTCTTCTATAGAATCATGGGAGAAATTAGGACTATTAAGTTTTCTTCCTCTAAAAGAAGGGTACATTTCTTTTAAGGATATTTCTATTTCTTGCCATGCTCCGTTGGTGGAGAATGTTTTTATATAGGAATAGTAATTTCTTGAATTATCTTTTATTCTTAATTGATAATCTTTACCATCTCCTTTTATTTTTAGGAAAATCTTATTCTGGTTATTTACTTTTAAAGCTTTAAAAACATGGCGTACCGAAGAAAATCCTCCATTGTTCTCTAATGATATGGTTCCATTAAATACCCCAAAGCCATCTTTATTTAAACTTATATTACTAGATGATTTTCCGCCCATCACATTGTCGTCTACTACTCTCCAACTATATATATTTGAGTTTTTATTAAAATTAAAAATTTTAATTGTATTATTAGAGATGTTAATTAATAAAAGTAAAAACAAATAAGTCATAATTATATAATGTTTAACAAATAAAATACAATGTTAAACAAAAAATTATTCTAATAAAAGTATTATCTTTTTTTTTACTCCGCTTTTTAATTCCGACCCAAAATTAGACCGATAAGAGAGCATAGATTTAAAGAATATTAGATTATCTTTTGTTTAGATTCCAATACTATGCCTATTCAAGTTTCAAGTAAAGAAGATATAATTATATTCAATACATTTTTCTACAGTATTTATAAAAATCAATAGAAATATAAAAAAAATATTTACTTTTGTTTATTATAATTATCAAATAGATGAACAACATTAAAGATACTTTTACCATTCATGATTTTGAAATTTTAACAGGTATCAAAGCTCATACCATTCGCATATGGGAAAAGAGATATAACTTATTGGCGCCTTCTAGAATAAATAGGAATGTCAGAGTTTACAGCCTTTCTGACCTACGAAAGATATTAAACATTAGTTTATTATATAAAAATAATTATAAGATTTCTAAAATTTCTAAATTATCTGATGATCTATTATCTAAAGAAGCAAAAACAGTTGCTTTAATTGATTTTTCTAATAATTATGAGATTAACTCTTTAGTTTTATGTATGTACACTTTTGATGAGAACTTATTTCAAAATACCTATTTAAAATTATTAAAAAAAGATTCATTTATTGAGATTTTCTCAAACACGTACATTCCTTTGCTTAACCATTTGGGCTTATTATGGCAAACAAACTCTATTAAGCCTGTTCATGAACACTTTATATCTAATCTAATATATCAAAAAATAGCTTTAAACATAGCTGCTTTACCCAATATAGAAACAACTAATGAACCTGTAAATATTTTATTTCTTCCTTATGGTGAAATTCATGATTTAGGTCTATTCTTTTTAAATTATTATTTAAAATTAAAAGGAAAAAGAACAGTATATCTTGGTAAAAGCATTCCTTTTGACAATTTATTTTATGTTAATTCTCAATTTAAAAATATAACATGGATCAATTACTTTATGGTTGATAAGCCTATAGAAGAGAAAACAGCTTTTTTAAATAACATTGAAAAACTAGTGGCTCATAATAAAAACAAATGTATTATGGTGGGTAACGTTTGGGAAGAATTTTCTAAAGTAAATAAAAACAAACAAATTATTTTCAAAACAGGATTAGAACATTTGATTCTCAATAAAGAAGAAACTATTAAATCCTAAATTATTTATTATTATAAATATAACAATAAATAATATCCGTATTATTGTTTAATATAAATAGATATTATATTATGTTTAATAAAACATAATATCTATTAAACAAAATATGATATTTATTTATATCTTTGCTGAAATAAATTATAAAAGTTGTTGTTTGTTTTTTATGATAAATCCCTTAGGAAGTAATTCTTAGGGGATTATTTGTGATTTAAAAATTAAAGATAAATGAGTAAAAACATCAATATTTTAGGATCTGGATTTTCATCATTGTCAGCAGCTTGTTATCTAGCCAAAGCTGGACACGTTGTCTCTATTTTTGAAAAAAATGAGGATTATGGCGGTAGAGCAAGACAATTTAAGGAAGATGGTTTTACATTTGATATGGGTCCTAGCTGGTATTGGATGCCAGATGTTTTTGAGAAATTTTTTAATGATTTTAATAAAGAAGCCAAAGATTTTTATGAATTAAAAAAACTAAACCCTGCTTACCATGTATATTTTGGCGTACAAGATTTTATTGCAATTCCAGACTCATTGGAAAAAATTTGTAAAGTTTTTGAAAAAGAAGAAAAAGGAAGTTCTAAACGACTTGAAAAGTTTATTTCTAAAGCAAAAGAAAATTATAAAATTGCAGTAACAGAAATGCTCTATAAAATGCCTGGTTTAAACCCACTAGAGCTTGTTTCAATAGACACAGTTAAAAGAGTCGGATACTTTTTTACAAACATAAAAAAAGAAGTTCACAAAGAGTTTAAAAACCCTAAACTAAGGTCCATATTAGAGTTTCCTGTATTATTTCTTGGAGCTGAATCCTCAAATACACCAGCTTTTTATAATTTTATGAACTATGCAGATTTTGGACTTGGTACATGGCAGCCCACAAATGGCTTTTATGATGTTGTAAGCGCTATGATAAGTATCGCTAAGTCACTCGGAGTTAATTTTCATAATAATTCAAATGTTACTAAAATAATTACTGACAATAATATAGCAACTGGAATAGAAATTAATAATAAAATAATAAGTTCGGATATAGTATTATCTGGAGCAGATTATAACCACACAGAAAAATTACTACCTAAGTCTTTGAGACAATATTCAGAAAAATATTGGTCAACTAAGGTATTAGCTCCATCTTCGTTACTCTTTTATTTGGGTTTTGATAAAAAACTAAAAAATATTGCTCATCATAACTTATTTTTTGATACTGATTTTGATTTGCACTCTAAAGAAATATATAAAGACCCCAAGTGGCCTTCTAATCCCTTATTTTATGCAAATTTTACTTCAATTACTAATAAACACACAGCTCCTGAAGGATGCGAAAATGGGTTTATTTTAATTCCATTATCACCTGGTTTAGAAGATACAGAACTACTGAGAGAGAAATATTTTAATATTGTTTTAGATAGACTAGAATTAATTACAGAACAAGAAATCAAAAAAAATATTATATGTAAAAAATCTTTTTGTGTAAGCGATTTTATCAAAGATTATAATTCATATAAAGGAAATGCTTATGGATTAGCTAATACACTTATGCAAACATCATTTCTTAGACCAAAATTAAAAAGTAAATTAGTAAAAAATTTGTATTTTACGGGGCAGTTAACAGTTCCTGGTCCAGGAGTTCCTCCAGCAATAGTTTCTGGGAAACTTGTAGCAGAGTTAATATTAAAACAGTTAAAATAATGAAAGAACTTTTCGATAGTATTTCTAATGAAAGCGCTACATTAATTACCAAAAAATACAGTACTTCGTTTTCAATTGCGGTTCGCCTATTAGCTCCAGATATTCGTCAAGCTATTTATAATATTTATGGATTTGTAAGAGTAGCTGACGAAATAGTTGATAGTTTTGAAGGATATCCTAAGGAAGAGTTGCTTAATCGATTTGAAGGAGAGTATCAATATGCTATTGAAACAGGAATTAGCACAAATCCTGTTATAAATGCATTTCAAAAAACAGTTAAAGAATATAATATTGAGGCAAAATTGGTTGAATCTTTTCTTAAAAGTATGAGAGCAGATTTAAACAAACAAGTATATGAAAATCAAGAAGAAATTGATGAATATATTTATGGTTCTGCTGATGTTGTAGGTCTTATGTGCTTAAAAGTTTTTGTAAACGGAGACACTAAAGAATATGACCGATTAAAAGACGCTGCAATTAGTCTTGGTTCTGCGTTTCAAAAGGTGAACTTCCTAAGAGATTTAAAACAAGATTACGCTCATTTAAATCGAACCTATTTTCCAAACATAAATCCCGAAAATCTTACCACAGAAGATAAAAACAAGATTGTTCAAGAAATCAAAGAGGATTTCAACGCTGCTTACATTGGAATTAAAGAACTACCAAAAGAAGCTAGGTTTGGAGTATATGTAGCCTATAAGTATTATTTACAACTATTAAAAAAGGTTGACAAAACTCCGGCTGAGGTTTTGATGGATAAAAGGATTAGAGTTTCAAATTTATTGAAAACATATCTCCTTTTTCAATCGTATATTAGCTATAAAATTAAGATTACATAATGATGAGCTTGCTGTTTTTAACTATGAGTTTAATTCTTTCACCTACTATAATAAAAGAAGTAGTTGAGGAGTTTCATGCTTTAAAAACAAAAGAATCTGAAGTGGTATTTATTAAAAAATACACTTTAAATTCGCAATCTTCTATTTTAGGATATGTGTGCGCCATTGAAATGAAACAAGCACAGTACAGCTACAACCCTATCTCAAAAATTAAAATTTTTAAACAAACTAAAGAAAAGTTAGACTTGCTCATTCAATTAAACCCTTCAAACGTGCATCTTAGGTACGTGCGTCTCCTTCTGCAAGAGACATCGCCTGCCATTTTAGGATACGATATTAATATAGAAGAAGACAAAATATTTCTAAGTAAAATCTTAGATATTTCAGATGATTCAGATTATTTAGATTTATACATATACAAAAATACTTCCTTATGATGATAGCCTTATACATTATAATCACACTAGTTACTTATCTCTTTATGGAAGTTGCTACCTGGTTTATTCATAAATATGTCATGCATGGATTTCTATGGTATCTGCATGCAGATCATCACCAACCTAAGTATCAAAATGTTTTTGAGAAAAACGACGCTTTTTTTGTCATAGGAGCTATCCCAAGTATTGCCTTGTTCTATTTTGGAGTAAATCCTGAGTTGAATTATAAGTTTTTTATTGGGCTTGGAGTTCTAGGCTACGGTATTACCTATTTTATGATTCACGATGTATTGATTCACCAAAGGTTTAAATGGTTTAAACATACCAAAAGTGACTACCTATTGGGATTGAGGAAAGCACACAAAATTCATCACAAGCATTTAAAAAAAGAAGATGGAGAATGTTTTGGGATGCTTAATGTCCCAAAAAAATATTTTAAAAAACCCATTAAAAAATTATGACAGGATTATACCTATACCTTCTTTTAGGTTCTGTTTTAGTTCCATTATTGTATTCAATTTTTGTTCTTGATATTATTAAATATTGGAAACAGTTTTCTTTTTCTACCATAATCATTGCTATTGTTTTTTTAATTTGGGATTATTTTTTTACTAAAGCAGGGATATGGGGCTTTAATGACAATTATTGCTTGGGGCTTAAAATTTTTAAAATGCCTATTGAAGAATGGCTCTTTTTTTTAATTATCCCCTTTTGCAGCTTATTTATTCATTATGCTTTTTTGTACTTACTCCCATCTTATCAACTAAAGAAAAGAACAACGACTTACATAACAATTGTATTAATTATAACAAGTATTTCACTTGTTTTGATCAATTTTTCAAAAAGCTATACAGTTGCAAGTTTTATGGTATTAATAGTTGTTTTACTAATAGGTTTGATCTACAATAACGCACTATTACAACATTTTTATATTACATTTTTAGTCATTTTAATTCCCTTTTTAATTGTAAATGGAATATTGACCGGAAGCGTCACTGGAATTGAATCTCCAGTAGTTTGGTATAATAATTCAGAAAACCTAGGTATTAGAATTCATACTATCCCAATAGAAGATGTTGCTTATTGTTTTTCTTTATTATTTGGGAACTTAATGATTTTTGAAAATCTTAAGAATAAGCAAATAAATAATATATAGCTACTATGGCATTATCTTTTAAAAGACACTCAAACATATACACTTTAGAATCTGTTGTCGAAATGCCAATATCTGTTTCAAAAGCTTGGGTATTTTTTAGTTCACCAGCAAATTTAGCTAAAATAACCCCACCAGAAATGGATTTTTTAATTACATCTGGGAAACCAAAACCAGTATATACTGGTCAAATCATAAGTTATAAAGTAAGCATAATTAAAGGCATTCGAATTAATTGGGTCTCGGAAATTACTTGTGTCGATTTTGAAAAATATTTTGTAGATGAACAAAGGTTTGGTCCATATAAAATGTGGCATCATGAACATATATTTGAAAAAATAGATGATAATAATTGTAAGATAATTGACAAGGTAAGTTATAAATTACCTTTTGGTATAATTGGAAGATGGAGTCATAATTTACTTATAAAAAAGCAACTACAAACGATATTTGATTATCGAACAAAAATAATCAAAAAACTTTTTTTAATGTAATTCAGTATTCTAAGGTTAATAAACAAGAGTTAAAAAAAACTTAATCTAGTGGGCCAACAAAAATTCAAATTCAATTTTGAATTGGAATTTTTAAGTTAAATCTTAAAAGTCATTACTGGCATGTTTGCGTGATTGACTAAGTCTTCACTAACACTGCCGTTAAAAAAGTGGGAAATTCCTTTTCTGCCATGAGTGCCCATTCCTATTAGATTTGCATTGGTTTCGCTTGCAAAATTTAAAATCCCTTTCTCTATAGAAGTGTCGTTATATATATGAATATTAATATTTTCTTCATTTTGGTCTTTCACAAAATCTTTTATTCTTTCGTTAATTTCCTGTGTTGTTTTAAATTCACTTGGTGTATTAACATAAAGCAGATTTAAAGATGAATTGCTCATTTCTGCAAATTTTTGCGCTTCTTTAAATGGGGCTTTACATTCCTCAGAGAAATCGGTAGCATATACAAAATTATCAGTTTTAAAATCTAGATGTTCATTTTTAATTACCAATACAGGTATTTTAGAAGTTCGCACTACTTTTTCAGTATTACTACCTATAAACATTTCCATAAACCCATTAATTCCATGAGATCCCATAATAATAAGATCAATATTCTTTTCTTTTACAACTTCACTTACGTCATTATAGATTTCACCGTGACCAATAATTGCCTCATGAATAAGTAAGTCTTCTAAGTAGGGTTTTTTTAACAATTCTTCAAAATGTTTTTCGGCAAGTTTTATAAAAAATAATGATTCTGGCATGGCTCCAGTACTTTCTGAATTTGATGGTAGTTCAATAGAGTTTAATACATATATTTCACTTCCATTTTTTTTAGCCATTTGAGCAGCTACTTTTAAAGCGTTTTCTGCTTGTTTGGAAAAATCAGTAGGTACTAATATACGTTTCATATGGCGTTTGTTTATTTTTAATATATAAAAACTTTAAGTTACAAAAATAATTCGGAAGAATAAAGGTTTTTTTAAAAGTTAAAAAAACACTATATTTGCACCGAATTTGATACGAAACTAGCTGAGGGGACCAAAAGTCCCCTCTTTTTATAGTTAAAATTGATGAAGGAAAAAGTAAAAAACCTACTAGACCAGGCCTTATTGGATAATGAATCATTATTTTTAATTGATTTTAAAATTTCAGAAGGAAATCAAATAAAAGTAATAATTGATGGTGATCAAGGGGTAACCGTAAATGATTGTATCGTTGTAAGCAGAGCTATAGAGCACAATATTGATAGAGAAGAAAATGATTTTTCGTTAGATGTTGCCTCAGCAGGTATCTCAGAGCCACTTTCGATACCTCGTCAATATAAAAAAAATATTGGGCGTACTTTAAAAGTAAAAACCCAAAATAATGATGTTTTAGAAGGGAAGCTTGTAAAAGTAAATGATACCGAAATAGAGCTTAATTGGAAAGCTCGCGAACCTAAGCCTATTGGCAAAGGAAAAGTTACCGTTCAAAAAGAAGCGGTTTTAGAATATAAAAATATTGTTGAAGCAACAGTGGTGATAACATTTAAATAGTAAGGATATGGAGAATTTAGCATTAATTGATTCTTTTTCAGAATTTAAAGATGATAAGTTAATTGACAGAGTAACATTAATGTCGATTTTAGAGGATGTTTTTAGAAACGCTCTAAAAAGAAAATATGGTGATGATGATAATTTTGATATTATTATCAATCCAGATAAAGGAGATTTAGAAATTTGGAGAAATCGGGTAGTAGTTGCCAATGGTGAAGTAGAAGAGCCAAATCAAGAAATTTCATTAAGCGATGCTCAAAAAATTGAAGCCGATTACGAAATTGGTGAAGATGTTGCCGAAGAAGTAAAGTTGATAGATTTAGGACGTCGTTCAATTTTAGCATTGCGTCAAAATTTGATATCAAAAATCCACGAACACGACAATACTAATATCTTTAAGTATTTTAAAGATTTAGAAGGAGAAATTTACACTGCAGAAGTTCATCACATTCGTCATCGTGCTATTATTTTATTAGACGATGATGGGAATGAATTAATTTTACCTAAAGAAAAACAGATACCTTCAGATTTTTTTAGAAAAGGAGATAATGTAAGAGGAATTATTGAAAGCGTTGAACTTAAAGGGAACAAGCCTTCTATAGTAATGTCTCGTGCGCATCCAAAATTTTTAGAAAAGTTATTTGAACAAGAAATTCCTGAAGTATTTGATGGATTAATTAGTGTTAAAAAAGTAGTTCGTATTCCTGGAGAAAAGGCAAAAGTAGCTGTAGACTCTTATGATGACCGTATTGATCCTGTTGGAGCCTGTGTGGGAATGAAAGGATCTCGTATTCATGGTATTGTTCGCGAATTAGGAAATGAAAATATCGATGTAATTAATTACACGACAAATACTCAATTATTCATAACCCGTGCTTTAAGTCCTGCAAAAGTTACTTCTGTCAAATTAGATGAAGAAAACAAAAGGGCAGAAGTAATATTAAAACCAGAAGAAGTTTCTAAAGCGATTGGCCGTGGAGGACATAATATTCGCTTAGCCGGTTATTTAACAGGTTATGAAATAGATGTGTTACGTGAAGGCGCTGAAGAAGATGTAGAATTATCAGAATTTAAAGATGAAATAGAAGATTGGATTATTAAAGAATTTGAAAAAATTGGATTGGATACTGCTAAAAGTGTATTGGAAAATAATCTTGCAGAATTGGTAAAAAGAACCGATTTAGAAGAAGAGACCATACAAGAGGTATTAAATATATTAAAAGAAGAATTTGATGATTAAGTAGTGATTTTAACTATGCATTTTTAAATTTAAAGTGAAAAACAGGAGAAAGCATTTATATGTCTGAAGTAAAAACAATGAGACTTAATAAAGTACTACGTGAATTCAATATTTCATTGGATCGAGCGGTAGAATTTTTAAGCTCTAAAGGTTACGAGGTGGAGTCTCGACCTACCACGAAAATTTCTAATAAAGAATACCAAGTGATGTTTGAAGAGTTTCAAACAGACAAAAGTAAAAAGGTAGCCTCTAAAGAAGTTGGTGAAGAGAAAAGAAAAGAGAAGGAAGAAATTCGTTTAGCTTCTGAGCGCGAGTTTGAAGAAAGGCAACAAAGAATTGAAGCTTCTAGAAAAGTTATAAAAGCTGAAGTTAAGCTTGAAGGGCCTAAGACTCTTGGAAAAATAGATCTTAATACAAAAAAACCCATAGAGGACAAGAAAGAGGTTGTTAAAAAAGAAGTTTCTGCTCCTGTAAAAGAAGAAACTACTGTAAAAGAAGAAAAAATTGTTGAGCCTAAAATAACTAAAGAAGCACCAAAAGTAATTTCTAAAGAAGTAACAAAAATTGTTAAAAAAGAAGTTTCTACTCCTGTTGAAAAAGAAACTCTAACAGTTAAAAAAGAAGAAAAAAATCTCGAAACTCCTCCTCTTAAAAAAGAAACTCCAAAGGTTAAAACTTTTGCTCCTAGTAAAAATCCAGATGTAATAAAAGATCCAGAGTCAGTAGTTACTCAATATAAAAGACTAGATGGCCCAAGAATTATTGGTGAAAAAATAGATTTAGCACAATTTAAAAAGCCAGAAAAGAAAAAGAAGGTTACTAAGGAGGCGGATAAAGAGAAAAAAAGTAAACGCAGAAGAATAAGTAAAAGCCCTCCAAAAGGAAGTCGAGTTGGAAACCAATCAAGTAATAGAGCAGGAGTTCGTAAAAAAATTGCACATACTCCAAAAGAAGAGCCTAGTGAAGCTGATGTACAAAAACAAGTACGAGAAACTTTGGAGAAACTTCAAGGTAAATCTTCAAAAGGAAAAGGAGCTAAGTATAGAAAGGATAAAAGAGACGTACATCGTCAAAAAACAGAAGATGATCAAGCGATACAAGAAGCAGAAAGCAAATTACTTAAAGTAACAGAATTTGTTACTGTAAGTGAGGTTGCAACAATGATGGATGTGCCAGTAACACAAATTATTTCTACTTGTATGTCATTAGGAATGATGGTGACTATGAATCAACGTTTGGATGCTGAGACTTTAACTATAGTTGCAGATGAATTTGATTATGAGGTAGAGTTTATAACATCAGATATTGAAGAAGCAGTTCAAGTTGAAGAAGATTTGCCAGAAGATTTAATACACCGAGCTCCTATTGTAACAGTAATGGGTCATGTAGATCATGGTAAGACTTCATTATTAGATTATATACGTAAAGAAAACGTAATTGCAGGAGAGTCTGGAGGAATCACACAACATATAGGTGCTTATAGTGTAACTTTGGAAGATGGTCAGCAAATTACATTTTTAGATACGCCTGGACACGAGGCGTTTACAGCGATGCGTGCCCGAGGTACACAGGTAACTGATTTAGTGATTATTGTGATTGCAGCAGATGATGCAATTATGCCTCAAACTAAAGAAGCAATAAGTCATGCTCAAGCAGCAGGAGTGCCCATAATATTCGCAATAAATAAAATAGACAGACCGGTATCTAATCCTGAAAAAATTAAAGAAGGTCTTGCTCAAATGAATTTATTAGTAGAAGATTGGGGTGGTAAAATTCAATCCCAAGATATTTCTGCAAAAACTGGTGTTGGTATCAATGAATTACTAGAAAAAGTATTATTAGAAGCCGAATTACTTGAACTTACTGCGAATCCTGAAAAATTCGCAAACGGTACTGTGGTTGAAGCATTTTTAGATAAGGGTAGAGGTTATATTTCAACGATATTAGTTCAAGGAGGAACATTGAAAATTGGTGATTATATGCTGGCTGGACAATGTAGTGGTAAAGTAAAAGCAATGCATGATGAGCGTGGGCATAAAGTATATGAAGCTGGGCCTGCAACACCAATATCAATTTTAGGATTGGATGGAGCTCCACAAGCCGGTGACAAGTTCAATGTTTTTGAAGATGAACGTGAAGCAAAAGCAATAGCATCTAAACGAACGCAATTACAACGTGAACAATCTGTAAGAACTCAACGTCATATTACTTTAGATGAAATTGGCCGAAGAATTGCGCTTGGGGACTTTAAAGAATTGAATGTAATTCTTAAAGGTGATGTGGATGGATCTGTTGAAGCATTAACAGACTCTTTCTTAAAATTATCAACAGACGAAATACAAGTAAATATCATACATAAAGCGGTTGGAGCCATTACAGAAAGTGATGTGTTATTAGCTTCTGCTTCCGATGCGATTATTATTGGATTTAATGTGCGACCTATGGGGAATGCGCGTCAGATTGCTGATAAAGAAGAAATCGATATCAGAATGTACTCCATTATTTATGCTGCGATTAACGACCTGAAAGATGCCATGGAAGGGATGTTGTCTCCAGAAATGAAAGAAGAAATTACAGGTACTGCTGAGATTAGAGAAACATTTAAAATTTCTAAAGTAGGAACTATTGCAGGTTGTATGGTTCTAAGTGGAAAAATTTATAAGGATGCTGAAATTCGATTAATTCGTGAAGGAGTAGTTGTATTTACAGGAAAATTATCTTCATTAAAACGATTTAAAGATGATGCTAAAGAAGTAGCAAAAGGTTATGATTGTGGAATGCAGGTTAAAAACTACAACGATATTAAAGAAAATGATATTATTGAATGTTTTAGAGAGGTGGCTATTAAGAAGAAACTTAAATAATATTCTTTTAAATAAAACAATATCAAAAAAAACGGCTTTAAGCCGTTTTTTTTGATTCATAATTTTTGATGTATAATTTTATACTATAATTAAGAAGCTTTCTTCCTTATAGGAAATGGATTAATTATTCAATATTATTAATTAAAATTAATCATTATAAAAAATTATTTTTAATTTCTGTCTGGTTTTAATATAAATGCTGATGGAAATTTGTCTTTAATTTTTAACCTTGTACGATCTGCTTCAAAACGAGAACTGAAACTTCCAACCCATACTTTATAATTAGGGGTTTCATATTCTATAGATGCAGGCCAAGAATCAAAATTGTTTCGGTATTGTTTAATGATTTTATTCGCTTCGTTTAATTCACCATAATACAATTGAATAGTATATCCAACCCCAAGTTTGTTTTCTACTTCAAGATTTTTCTTTAATGCTAATATTTCAACTATTTTTTCGTCTTGGTTAATCGTAATTGTTGCATTTTGTCCAATTAATAAATTAGAAAAAATAAGAAAACAAATCAATGTATAATAAGGTTTAAGTTTCATGAAAAAGATATTAGTGCAAAGGTATATTTTATTAACTCAATTGAAAGTAAATTTATTATTTAGAATAATTATAAATTAAGCATTAACGCTTTGGTACAATTTCTCAAATTGACATTAATATCTTATTTTTGCATCGTAATTTAACTCAGGCAGGCACAGCAATTACTAGTGCTTTGAAAATGAACAAAATACAGATTTTTACAATAGAAAAAAATTAATCAACAGTATGAAAAAGGTGAATTACCATAATTTATCATCACAAGTATCAATCATTTTGCTTGTATTAACGTTAACAATTTCAAATGTCACTTTAGGACAAGGGAATACTGATGCTGTTGCTGGAGAATCTTTGTTTAAATCAAATTGTGCTGCTTGTCATAAATTAGATAAAAGAGGCGTTGGTCCTGCATTGAGAAATGTCGATGAAAAATACGACAGAGAATGGCTTTACAAATGGATAAAAAATAGTCAAGGCTTAATTAAATCTGGAGATTCCAAAGCTGTCGCAATATTTAAAGAATATAATAATTCTGTAATGACTAGCTTTCCAGGATTATCAAATGAAGACATAGATAATATAATAGCATACACTAGCTTGCCAAAACCTGAGCCAAAAGTAACTGCAGCTCCTGTTGCTGTTTCTAATGGAGATGATGGTACAATTCAAAATATGGTTTTAGCAGGTTTTGTTTTAGTTTTTTTATTATTAGTAGTAATGTTTTCTTTAGTAACAAGGTCATTAACAAAATTATCTCAAACCAATGGTGAAGAAGTAGAACCAGAAGAGTCTCGCATGCCATTATGGAAAGCTTTTGCTCAGAATCAATTTTTAATGTTGGTTTCTGCAATAATGTTATTATTGGTGTCTGCTTATTTTATGTATGGATTCTTTATGCAAGTAGGTATTGATCAAGGTTATGCTCCAGTTCAACCTATCCATTATTCTCATAAAATACATGCTGGTGCAAATAAAATAGATTGTAATTACTGTCATTCTTCAGCTAGAAAAAGCAAGCATTCTGGGATTCCTTCTTTGAATGTTTGTATGAATTGTCATAAAAATATTTCAGAATACAATGGTGAAGAAGATTTAGTTAATGGTTATACTAAAGAATTTTATGACAAAGAAATTGCTAAATTATATGATGCTGTTGGATGGGATGATGCCATGCAAAGTTATACAGGTGAAGAAAAACCAGTTAAATGGGTCCGCATACATAACCTGCCAGATTTTGTTTACTTTAATCACTCACAGCACGTAACAGTTGCAGGTATAGATTGTCAAAAATGTCATGGTCCTGTTGAGGAAATGGAGATAATGTATCAATATTCGTCACTTACAATGGGATGGTGTATAGACTGTCATAGAGAAACTAATGTTGATTTGGAAAATAATGAATATTACGAAAAAATACACGAAGAACTATCTAAAAAATACAATGTAGATAAATTGACCATAGCTGAATTAGGAGGATTAGAATGTGGTAAGTGCCACTATTAAAATAATTAAACGACGGAATAAATATATTTCTTCATTAAATTAATTACAAAAATGTCATCAAATAAGAAATACTGGAAAAGTATTGAGGAATTAAACGAAAACAGCTCTATTGTTGAGTTGCTTAAGCAAAATGAATTTATCACTCCAATACCTACCGATGAATTTTTAGGAGACAAAAAGACCCTTGAATCTTCTTCAACATCTCGAAGAGATTTTTTGAAATATGTTGGTTTTACTACTGCTGCCGCTTCTTTAGCTGCTTGCGAAGGACCGGTTATTAAATCGATTCCTTATGTGGTTGCTCCAGATGAAATTGTTCCAGGAGTTCCTAATTTTTATGCTACCTCTATTGCAGATGGTTTCGATTTTGCTAATGTTTTAATCAAAACCAGAGAAGGAAGACCTATATTAGTAGAGCGTAATCACTTAGCAAAACATTCTGGAGCTGTAAATGCTAGAGTGCATGCATCAGTTCTCTCTATGTATGATAAAAATCGATTGGAAGGACCAAAAGTAATGGGTGAAGACGCTTCCTGGATTGATTTTGACAAAAAAGTTTCCAGTAGAATTGAGGAACTAAAAGATGAAAAAATTATCTTACTAACTCAATCCTTTGCAAGCCCAACTACTTCTGAATTAATTACAAAATTCCAGAAAAAACATCCAAATATTAAACACGTAATTTACGATAGTGTATCCTCTTCAGAGGCTTTAGATGCTTTTGAAGATAAATACGGTATTCGTGCTTTACCTGATTATGATTTTTCAAATGCAGAAGTTATAGTTTCTGTAGGTGCAGACTTTATTGGAGATTGGCAAGGTGGTGGTTTTGAAGGGAGTTATGCTAAAAGTCGTATTCCTAAAAAGGGTAAAATGTCAAGACATTATCAATTCGAAAGTAACATGTCTCTTTCTGGTGCAAATGCAGATGTTCGTGTACCTATTCTTCCATCTTTACAGATAGAGGTATTAAAAGCTTTAGTATCAGATTCTTATGTAAAATTACCAAAGCATATTTCAGTTTTAGTAGAAAAGGCTAAAAAGCAATTAAAAAAAGCAGGAAAAAAAGGGGTTATAATAACAGGAATAGCAGATTTTGATGCGCAAAAAATGGTTTTGAATTACAATCAGGATAGCGTAGTAATGGATGTAAAGTATCCTAGAACTACATTTATGGGCAGGTCATCTGAGGTAGAAAAAGTAATGAATGGTGTAATATCTGGAGATATTAAAGGACTCATATCTGTTGGTGTAAATCCTGTTTATTCTTTTCCTGATGCTAGATTTATAGATGCATATAAAAAATTACCATTTTCTCTTGCTTTTTCTATGAAAGAAGATGAAACAGCTGTTTTAGCTCAAATTATCGGAGCAACTCCACACTATTTGGAGTCTTGGGGAGATTGTCAGTTTAAAAAAGGTACGTTCTCTCTTATGCAACCTACAATTAGACCGCTATTTAATACCCAACAATTTCAAGAGTGCCTAGTAAGATGGACTCAAAGTGGATCTTCTTATTATGATTTCTTAAAAGATTTTTGGTCTGATAATATTCTGAATAGCGAAAATACTTGGAATAAAGCACTACATGATGGAGTTGTTAAGAGTAAAGCTAAAGTTAAGACTGACGCAGATACCTCTATAGGGAATGTATTAATTTCTGAAAAAAGAACCAATACTAAAAAACCATCTGGAGATCTAGAGTTAACGCTTTATACAAAAACTGGTTTAGGGGATGGACAGCATGCAAATAATCCTTGGTTACAAGAATTGCCGGACCCAATTACGAGAGCATCATGGGATAATTATATTACTATTTCTGCAACCGATGCCGCTAGATTAGGTTTAGAAAACAACAATGTAGCTAATGGAGCCTTAAATGGAAGTTATGTTAATCTTAGCATGGGTGAAACGGTAATTAACAAAGTTCCAGTTCTTATTCAGCCAGGGCAAGCTAATGGTTCCATAGGATTAGCTCTAGGATATGGTAGAACATCTTCCATTCAAAAAGAAATGCAAACTGGTGTTAATGCTTTTAGGTTGTATAAAGAATTTTCGCCTATTCAGACTGTGACTATTGATAAGATTCAAGGCGAGCACGAGTTTGCTTGTGTACAGTTGCATAATACTATGATGGGAAGGGACATTATAAGAGAAACAACTCTAGAGATATTCAATACAAAAAATAAACACAACTGGAATCCGGTACCAGAAGTGTCAAAAGATCATAAAGAAATAGCTGTAACTTCAAAAGATGCAGATCTTTGGACATCGTTTGATCGATCTATAGGACCTCACTTTAATCTTTCAATAGATCTGAATTCTTGTACTGGATGTGGAGTTTGTGTAATCGCTTGTCACGCGGAGAATAATGTTCCTGTTGTTGGAAAAGAAGAAGTTCGTAAGAGTCGAGATATGCACTGGCTTAGAATTGACAGGTATTATTCTAGTGAAGAATCTTTTAAAGGAGATCTAGATAAAAAAGAAAATATTTCTGGTCTAGGTAGTTCATTATCTGAATTTGGAGATATGGAAAATCCTTCAGAAAATCCACAGGTTGCATTCATGCCTGTGATGTGTCAACATTGTAATCATGCTCCTTGTGAGACAGTCTGTCCAGTTGCAGCAACATCACATGGTCGCCAAGGACAAAATCAAATGGCTTATAATCGTTGTGTAGGTACTCGTTATTGTGCAAACAACTGCCCTTATAAAGTTCGTCGTTTTAACTGGTTTTTATATGCTCGAAATGATGAATTTGATTTTAATATGAATAATGACTTGGGTCGTATGGTATTGAACCCGGATGTTGTAGTTCGCTCACGAGGTGTTATGGAAAAATGTTCTATGTGTATTCAAATGACACAAAAAACAATTCTTGATGCTAAGCGTGAAGGTAGAGCAATTAAAGATGGTGAATTTAAAACTGCATGTTCTGCTGCTTGTGATACTGGAGCGATTAGTTTTGGTGATATAAATCTAGAAGATAGTATTATTTCTGAACTCGTTAAAGATGATAGAGCATATCATTTATTAGCAGAAGTAGGTACAAAACCAAACGTAGTCTATCAAGTACAAGTTAGAAATACAAATGAAGCTTAATAAAATAACCAAGTAATAGAAAATATAGATATGGCATCGCATTACGAAGCACCTATTAGACAACCATTAGTGACAGGAGATAAATCCTATCATGATATTACGCTAGATGTTGTAGCAGCTGTTGAAGGAAAAGCCAATAAATCTTGGTGGATTGTTTTTTCAATTGCATTAGCCGCATTTTCATGGGGTATTGGATGTATTATATATACCGTTTCTACTGGTATTGGTACTTGGGGATTGAATAAAACTGTTGGTTGGGCCTGGGATATTACCAACTTTGTTTGGTGGGTAGGTATTGGCCACGCAGGAACATTAATTTCTGCAGTATTATTACTATTCCGTCAAAAATGGAGAATGGGTATTAACCGTTCAGCAGAGGCAATGACTATTTTCTCTGTAATCCAAGCAGGATTGTTTCCAATTATACATATGGGTCGTCCTTGGTTAGCATATTGGGTAGTTCCAATTCCTAATCAATTTGGTTCATTATGGGTTAACTTTAATTCACCATTACTTTGGGATGTATTTGCAATATCAACTTATCTATCAGTTTCATTAGTTTTCTGGTGGACTGGTTTGTTACCAGATTTTGCAATGATTAGAGACAGAGCAGTAACTCCTTTTAATAAAAAAATATACAGTATTCTTTCTTTTGGATGGAGTGGACGCGCAAAAGATTGGCAACGATTTGAAGAGGTTTCACTCGTTTTAGCTGGTTTAGCTACACCATTAGTACTATCAGTTCACACTATAGTATCTTTCGATTTTGCTACATCGGTAATTCCTGGATGGCATACTACCATATTTCCTCCTTATTTTGTGGCTGGTGCGGTATTTTCCGGTTTTGCAATGGTAAATACCTTACTTATTATAATGCGTAAAGTATCAGGTCTAGAAGATTATATTACAGTTCAGCACATAGAATTAATGAATATTGTAATAATGATTACAGGTTCTATAGTTGGTGTTGCATATATTACTGAGTTATTTATTGCTTGGTACTCAGGAGTTGAATACGAACAATATGCTTTCTTAAATAGAGCAACTGGACCATACTGGTGGGCTTATTGGTCTATGATGACATGTAATGTGTTTTCACCACAATTTATGTGGTTCCCAAAATTGAGAAGAAGTATTCTGTTTTCGTTTATTATTTCAATAGTCGTAAATATAGGAATGTGGTTTGAGCGTTTTGTTATTATTGTTACTTCTTTACACAGAGATTATCTTCCTTCCTCTTGGACCATGTTTTCTCCAACTTTTGTAGATATTGGAATTTTTATTGGAACGATTGGATTCTTTTTCGTGTTATTTTTATTATACGCTAGAAATTTCCCAGTGATTGCACAAGCAGAGGTAAAATCTATTTTAAAATCATCTGGATCAAACTATAAAAAGTTAAGAGCTGATTCTGGAGATGATGCAAAGCATTACGGTGAAAAAGTAAAATTTTCAACTAAAAATAAAAACAAATAATTATGGCATCTAAAGTTATTCATGCTTTATATACAGATGATGATATCTTATTGCAAGCCGTAAAAAGAGTGCGTGAGGAGCGTTATTATATAGAAGAAGTTTTTACTCCTTTTCCAGTTCATGGACTTGACAAAGCTATGGGGCTTGCAGAAACTCGTATTGCAATAACATCTTTTATATATGGTTTAATTGGGTTAACGGTATCAATTGTAATGATGAATTATATTATGATTGAGGATTGGCCTCAAGATATAGGAGGGAAACCAAGTTTTAGTTATATCGAAAATATGCCAGCATTTGTGCCTGTAATGTTTGAATTAACTGTTTTTTTTGCTGCTCATTTAATGGTAATTACCTTTTATATGAGAAGTAGGTTGTGGCCTTTCAAAAAAGCAGAAAACCCAGACGTAAGAACTACGGATGATCATTTTTTAATGGTTATTGATACAGGAAATAACGATGTAGAAAAAGTATCCAAATTTTTGACAGATACTGGAGCCATCGAAATTAGTTTAATCGATAAACAAGACGATCACTAATATGAAAAGACTAGCAAATATAGGTATAACATTAATCGTTACAATTGTAATGGTTTCTTGTTGGACAGATAATAAAAAGCCTAACTTTCAGTACATGCCTAATATGTATGAACCTGTTGGTTATAAAACCTACGGGGAGTATATAGGATTTCCAAGGGAAATGGAGGCTATGTTGCCAGTTTCAGGATCCATACCAAGGGGATGGATACCATATGGTTATAAAAATACTCTAGAAGGAAAAATACTAGCAACTCAAGAATTGAAAATTCCTATAAAGGTTACTGAAGATAATTTAAGTAAAGGAAAAGAGTTATACACTATATTTTGTTCAGTTTGTCATGGTGATAAAGGGGATGGCCAAGGAATTCTAGTGAAAAGGGAAAAATTTCTTGGAATTCCAGGCTTTAATGATCAAGGAAGAAATATTACCGAAGGAGATATTTATCATGTAATGATGTATGGATTAAATTCGATGGGTTCATATGCCTCACAAACAAGTGAAGAAGATCGATGGCAAATAGCAATGCATGTATTAGATTTAAAATCTAATTTGAACGGAGAACCATTATGGTCTTCAATACAAAAAAAATCAGCAGATAATGAGGAAGTAATTGTTTCTGATGAAAAAAATGCTTCAAACGAAGCACATTAATTAAAGAACAAAGAGAATAGCTAAGATATGTATACGCTACCAAGTAAATTAAAACTTTTTGCAATAGTTCTTATGGTAATAGGTGCCTTAGGAATTGTTGCTGGTTTTCTTTCAACTCCCAGTAATACTGCTGAAGTTAAAGAAATGATGGCATCTAGCCATGACGATGGACATAGTGTAGAAGCTACACATAACGATGACCATGATACTGTAAAAGTCGATCGTGCAGATGAACATGGTGAGAGTTTACATGATGATGGAGAAGCTCATTTAGAGCATGTATTGCATCAATTACAAAATAGACCTTGGTCTTCTTTATATATTGCTTGTTTCTTGTTTTTTATGATATCATTGGGGGTTTTGGCTTTTTATGCTATCCAAATTGCATCTCAAGCTGGATGGTCACCAGTATTATTTAGAGTCATGGAAGGAATTACTTCTTATTTAATACCTGGAGGAATTATAATGTTAATTCTATTGGGACTTTCTGCATTTAATTTTAACCATTTATTTGTTTGGGCAGATCCAGAAGTTATAGCTCACGATAAATTATTACAAGGTAAATCGGGTTGGTTAAATGGCTGGGGTGTTATGATAAGAGCAATGATTTTTCTTGGAGGTTGGATAGCTTACCGTCAAATATCTCTTAAATATTCTAGAATGCAAGATGATGCTACAGATGGAAAATGGTTTAAGAAAAGTTTTAAAATTTCAGCTGGATTTTTAGTGTTCTTTATTTATACAGAATCTGTTATGTCTTGGGATTGGTTAATGAGTTTTGATCCTCATTGGTTCAGTACCTTATATGGATGGTATGTATTTGCAGGAATGATTGTTTGTGCAATTACTACTATAGCTTTAGTAACGATGGTTTTAAAATCGCAAGGTTATTTAGAATATGTTAATGACAGTCACATCCATGATTTAGCTAAATATATGTTTGGATTTAGTATTTTTTGGACTTATTTATGGTTCTCACAATTTATGTTAATCTGGTATGCTAATATTCCAGAAGAAGTAACTTATTTTGTAACTAGAATAGAAGATTTTAAATTACCATTCTTTGGTATGGTAGTTATGAATTTTGTGTTTCCAATATTAGTTCTTATGAATAGTGATTACAAAAGAGTAAATTGGTTTGTTGTTTTGGCAGGTATTGTAATCCTTTCAGGACACTATGTTGATTTATTTGTAATGGTTATGCCAGCTACTGTAGGGACTTCATGGTATTTTGGTATTCCTGAATTAAGTTCTGTATTATTTTTCTTAGGGCTATTTATTTATGTTGTATTTACAGCATTAACAAAAGCACCATTATTAGCTAAAGGAAATCCTTTTTTAAAGGAGAGTAAAAATTTTCATTATTAATTAAATTTGTTGAATAGAAAACGATGACCGCATATTTAGTAATTTTAGTAATCATTCTTTTTGGAGTAGCTGTTTGGCAAATAAATAAAGTATTTAAATTGCTGCAATCTGCTCAACCTGAAGATTCAGAAGTAGCATCAGATAAAGATAATAATACACAAGGCTATATGATGTTAGGCTTTGTATTTTTTATATATTGGATTTTAGCCTATTGTTTTTGGAAATGGGGTAATGTTTTATTACCCGTTGCCGCATCAGAACATGGGCTGGAAATCGACCAACTGATGTTGGTAACTATGGTTTTAATTTTCGTTGTTGGAATTTTAACACAATGGCTATTGCATTATTTTGCTTTTGTTTACCGTGGAAGTAAAGATAAAAAAGCATTGTTTTATGCAGAAAATCATAGATTAGAATTTATTTGGACCATCATTCCAGTTATAGTTTTAGCAGTATTAATTATTTATGGACTTTTTACTTGGACTGATATAATGAGTTTTGATGATGATGATGATCCAATGGTAGTTGAGCTTTATGCCTACCAATTTGATTGGAGAGCCAGATATGCAGGTGTAGACAACACATTGGGTGAAGCTAATGTAAGATTAATTGAAGGAGTCAACCAATTAGGAGTTGATGTTTCAGATCCAAATGCACAAGATGATAAAGTAGTCACTGAATTACACTTACCTATTGGTAAAAAAGTGTTATTTAAAATGAGATCACAAGATGTATTGCACTCAGCATATATGCCTCATTTTAGAGCACAAATGAATTGTGTTCCAGGAATGATTACTCAATTTGCATATACTCCAAATATTACTACTAAAGATATGCGATTAGATGAGGATGTAATTGCTAAAGTCACACATATAAATGAAATTAGAACAGCAAAAAACATAGAATTAATTGCGAAAGGGGAAGAAGTATTAGAAATGTATGACTTTGAATTTTTATTACTATGTAATAAAATATGTGGCAGCAATCATTTTAACATGCAAATGAATATTGTTGTAGAAACTGAAGAAGAGTTCAATGCTTGGATAGCTGAACAAGCTACAATTGCTGAAACTTTAAAAAAATAATAAAACCGCTTAAAGAGATATGTCAGAACACGCTAACGGTCACGATGATCACGGACATCACCATAAAGAGACATTTGTAACCAAATACATCTTTAGTCAAGATCATAAAATGATTTCTAAGCAATACCTTATTACAGGTTTGTTTATGGGAATTATTGGTATCGCAATGTCATTGCTTTTTAGATTGCAACTTGCTTGGCCAGATCATCAATTTACAATTTATGAAATATTTTTAGGCAAATGGGCTGAAAATGGAGTAATGGACCCTAATGTATATTTAGCATTAGTTACTATTCATGGAACCATTATGGTATTCTTTGTATTAACCGCTGGATTGAGTGGTACTTTTAGTAACTTATTAATTCCATTACAAATTGGCGCCCGTGATATGGCATCAGGATTTCTTAACATGGTTTCATATTGGTTGTTCTTTTTGTCAAGTGTAATCATGCTGCTTTCTTTATTTGTTGAAGCTGGTCCAGCATCTGCAGGGTGGACGATCTATCCTCCATTAAGTGCTTTGCCACAAGCAATACCAGGTTCTGGTATGGGAATGACACTTTGGTTGGTTGCTATGGGAATATTTGTTGCATCATCATTATTAGGGTCATTAAACTATATCGTAACCGTAATAAATCTAAGAACTAAAGGAATGTCTATGACTAGACTTCCGTTAACGATTTGGGCATTTTTTGTAACAGCTATTATTGGTGTTGTATCATTTCCAGTATTACTATCAGCAGTATTAATGTTAATTATGGATAGAAGTTTTGGAACTTCTTTTTTCCTTTCAGATATTTATATTGCAGGAGAGGTTTTACATAATCAAGGTGGTTCGCCAGTACTATTTGAACATTTATTTTGGTTCCTTGGACATCCAGAGGTTTATATTGTAATACTTCCAGCGATGGGATTGGTTTCTGAAATTATGGCAACTAATGCTCGTAAACCTATCTTTGGTTATAGAGCAATGATTGCTTCAATTTTAGCAATTGCTTTTCTTTCCACCATAGTTTGGGGTCACCATATGTTTATTACAGGTATGAATCCATTTTTAGGTTCAGTATTTACATTTACAACATTATTAATTGCAATTCCTTCTGCTGTAAAAGCATTTAACTGGATTACTACTTTATGGAAGGGGAACCTTAAAATGAATCCAGCAATGCTATTCTCCATAGGATTTGTTTCTACTTTTATTAGTGGTGGCTTAACAGGAATAGTACTTGGAGATAGTGCACTTGATATTAATGTTCACGACACGATGTTTGTAGTAGCTCACTTCCACTTAGTAATGGGAATTTCTGCTCTTTATGGACTATTTGCTGGTGTTTATCATTGGTTCCCAAAAATGTTTGAAGGTAAAATGTTGAATAAAAAATTAGGATACATTCACTTTTGGATAACCGCAATTGGAGCATATGGAGTTTTCTTTCCAATGCACTTTATTGGAATGGCTGGTCTTCCAAGAAGGTATTATACCAACTCAAACTTCCCTTATTTCGATGATTTATTAGATATCAATGTAGTAATCACGGTTTTTGCATTAATTACAGCAGTTGGGCAATTGGTGTTTTTATATAATTTCATTCATTCCATGTTCTTTGGAAAAGTGGGATCAAAAAACCCTTGGAATTCAACTACATTAGAGTGGACCGCAGAAGTTAAACATATCCATGGAAATTGGGATGGTCCAATTCCTGAAGTACACCGTTGGCCTTATGATTATAGTAAAATGAATAAAGACAATTCAGATTACGTGATTGCGGGACAAGATTTTGTACCACAACACATTCCGTTGCAAGACAACGAAGAAGAATTGTCACATTAATGTTATTTCTTAATAGTATACAAAAAAGCCTTTCGAATATTCGAAAGGCTTTTTTTAGTTTTTATAAATAAAGCCAATAGGTTATTTTTAAATTTATAGATCTAAACCTTGGTGCAAATTCAGATTCAGTGAAGTAATTATCATTATAGACTAAAAATAAATCTGAAAGAGGTGCAAATCGCCATTGTAATCTAGAATTAATTCCTAAGTTATCTTGTAGCGAACTATATTGTACCAATGTTGACCAATACAAAGATTTAGTGAATGTTATGTCAATTCTTGGACTAACTAACCATATGTTATTGGTAGAATATGGTTGTGGTAACTCAATTTTATCATACCTCGCGCGTAATGAAAATAAGAATTTGGGTTGCATTCTATAGGTAATTTCACCATCGAAGGTGTATTTAAATCCATTAAAAAATTGACCTATACTAGGTTTTACTTTAAAAGAAAATAGTTTTCTTGTATCCGATTGAAAATTAAATTCAATATTTGAAAAGTTATAATCTGTATCCCTCGCTAATGGCGTTCCATCAGAAAAGGAAGGGTCAAATTCATCAAATAAATAAATATACCGATTAAAGATAGAAACACTTAATCTACTTGTATTATTAAATTCTGAATTCCAACTAGAAATTATATTATAGTCTGCTAATTGAAAATTTATTTCAGGCTTCCATACGGTTATCGGTACTACACTAAAACTATGTCTATTTATTTTACCTTTTTTAGGGAATAAAAGATATTCTGCTTTTGGGTCAATTTTAAAAATATCGGTTCTTCTAATAAAGCCTAAATCAGATTTAAAATTTCCGCCAATATATAATCCACTAGCTCTAATTCGCCAGTTTTTAGAACTGTAATCTAGTCGTGTGCCAGCAGAATAATCTTTTGAATCTAAATTAGCTGTAAAAGATTTATGGGCATAAAATTTACCATTCCAACTATTATCTTTATTGGCAAGATTATAATCAATACCAACAACACGATTGTATTTTTCTTCTGGCGTTATAAAACCTTTATTTGACGTGTCTTGTCTATTAATAAATAAAAAACTCACATTGGATCTTGAAAACACTTTTTGTTGCAGTGCTAATACCGTATTATTATTTCCTCCAATTTCATTTTCGGAATCATTTTTAGTTTGTACGTTAAGAAGCCCTACTCTAAAGTTAGTATTAATCTTACCACTCAATCTTAATCCTCCAATAATATCATTTTCGATGTAGGTATCACTTGTGTTTTTAGCTATTCCAATTCTTCTTGAAAAAAATGGATTTGCATCTAGACTGTTTCCAAAATCAGCAAATAAGTCACTATTTTCAATGAAAAATTGTCTTTTCTCAGGCAAATTAACTTCAAAGCGTGTTAAATTAGTGACTACCTGATCAGCCTCTACTTGTGAAAAATCCGGATTAACCGTAATATCTAAATTTAGACTGTTAGAAATTGATATTTTTGCATCACCTCCTGCTTTAAGTTCAAAAAACTCTTTATTTTCTTCATAATCATTTATTGCTATGGTATTTATATATGGAATAATAGAAATTGGAGTTTTCGATTTACCTAAGGGTTTTTCAAAAACCATGTCATCCATAAAAGCTAAATTAAATATAAATTGATTTTGAGGAATTTGAATCCAAGTGGTTCTTTCATTAGACTGAGTATCGAACATATAAGAATTAAAACGCCAACGAGTTTCACCTTCTTTATATTTAAATGCAGACAGTGGTATTTCCCATTCACTAATATAATAATCGTCATATTGTTTGGTTACACTTTCCCATTTTGTATCCCAACTTGAAGTAAAACCTCTAAGCTCCTTTCCTCCGCCAGAAACTAATGCTTCTCTCATAACCCCATCTGGGTTGGTTCCAAAAAGGAATGCATTGGATCCGTCATTATAAGTATCAAATAACAATGTAATATTGTCACTTCCTCCTGCTCTAAAATCTCTCTTTAGTGATGGAATAATGTAGTTGTTTCCTGAAGAGTAAACCTTAATTCCAAGATATAAATTATGATCATCAAATAACATAGTTATTTCAGTTTGATTTATAGCTTTTAATGTATCTGTAGGGAAGTATTGCCAAAAATCTGTTGCAGGTTTTTTTTTATACCAAGAGGCTTCGTTTAAAACGGCATCTAATTTTATTTCTTCAGTAATATATGAAACATTTACTTTTTTATTTTGAGCAATTGCATTTAAAGAAAAAACAATGAACATGGAGAGCAATACTCTAAGTAACATATCTGTTATGTGTTTAAGCTAAAATAATAAAAAACAATGGAATAAGAGTTTGTTTAAATTGAAAAGCTTTTTATTATTTAAGCTTCGATTCGATTTGTATATTTGTTTTATGAATGAACATTTAGATCCTTCAGATGAAAATTTTACTCCTGAAGAAGTTGAAGTAGAAAAAAAACTCCGCCCCTTATCTTTTGAAGATTTTTCGGGACAAGATCAGGTACTAGAGAATTTAAAAATATTTGTTCAAGCCGCAAACTTAAGGGGAGAAGCATTGGATCATACTCTATTTCACGGACCTCCTGGACTTGGAAAAACTACCTTGGCATATATACTTGCTAACGAATTGGAGGTTGGAATTAAAGTTACCTCGGGTCCTGTATTAGATAAGCCTGGTGATTTAGCTGGATTACTTACCAATCTTGATGAGCGAGATGTGTTATTTATAGATGAAATTCATAGATTAAGTCCTATTGTAGAGGAATACTTATACTCTGCAATGGAAGATTATAAAATTGATATCATGATTGAGTCTGGTCCCAATGCTCGATCTGTTCAAATAAATTTAAATCCATTTACACTTGTAGGAGCTACTACTCGTTCTGGACTATTAACGGCTCCAATGCGTGCAAGATTTGGAATCGCTTCAAGGTTACAATATTATACAACGGAATTATTGACAACTATCGTTCAACGAAGTGCTTTGATTTTAGGTGTTTCTATTAGTATGGAAGCCGCAATAGAAATTGCTGGTAGGAGTAGAGGTACCCCCCGTATTGCAAATGCATTATTGAGAAGAGTTAGAGATTTTGCTCAAATAAAAGGAGATGGAAATATTGATATAAAAATTGCAAAATATGCTCTTGAATCATTGAATGTCGATGCGCATGGATTAGATGAAATGGATAATAGAATTTTATTAACTATTATTGAAAAATTCAAAGGAGGTCCAGTAGGAATAACCACCTTGGCAACTGCAGTATCGGAAAGTTCTGAAACCATAGAAGAAGTATATGAACCTTTTTTAATTCAACAAGGTTTTATAATGAGAACTCCTAGAGGAAGGGAAGTTACGGAAGCTGCTTATAAGCATTTAGGAAAACTTAAAGGTCCAAAACAAGGAGGATTGTTTTAGGGCTATTAATAAAATCATGATATCACTTATATCAATAGCTTGAATTCTAAATCGCATCATACAAACCTTATTAAAACCGAAGCAAAACGCCTTGGGTTTTTATCTTGTGGAATAAGTAAAGCGGAGTTTTTGGAAGATGAAGCCCCGCGTTTAGAAAATTGGTTGCACAAAAATATGCATGGCGAAATGAGTTATATGACTAACCATTTCGATAAAAGATTGAACCCAACTTTATTAGTTCCAGATTCAAAAAGTGTAGTTTCGTTATTGTTAAATTATTTTCCAGAAGAAACTCAAACCAATAATACTTATAAAATATCCAAGTATGCATATGGAGAAGACTATCATGTTGTCATTAAGGATAAGCTAAGACAATTATTAAATTTTATTCAAGATGAAATTGGGGAAGTTCATGGTAGAGCCTTTACAGATTCAGCTCCTGTACTAGATAAGGCCTGGGCGGCAAAAAGTGGTTTAGGATGGATAGGAAAGCATAGCAATCTTATTACAAAGTCAAATGGTTCATTTTACTTTATTGCTGAATTAATTATAGACTTAGAACTAGATTATGACTACGCAGTAACTGATCATTGTGGAAATTGTACTGCTTGTATAGATGCTTGCCCAACTCAAGCAATAACAGAACCTTACGTAGTAGATGGCAGTAAATGTATATCGTATTTTACAATTGAATTAAAAAATGAAATTCCTTCAGACATGAAAGGTAAGTTTAATGATTGGATGTTCGGTTGTGATATCTGCCAAGATGTATGTCCATGGAACCGTTTCAGTAAAACTCATAAGGAACCGCTTTTTAACCCTAATCAAGAACTGTTATCAATGTCTAAAAAAGATTGGGAAGAAATCACTGAAGAAGTTTTTCGAAAAGTATTTGAAAAGAGTGCAGTTAAAAGAACAAAATATTCTGGTTTTATTAGGAATATTAACTTCCTTAAAAGTTAATATTGATATGATTTTAGGTTTATTCTTTGTTAACATTACAGATGAATTAAAAAGTATTTAAATTAATACTATTATGAATCGAGCATGTTAGGATTTTTTATAGCTAATAGCGAACAGCTAGATTAAATCAAAATGTAAAAATTACTCTATTTAGTCTTAACAGTCTTAATTGTTTTTAGATATTGGAGAGTGGAATGTTAGTAGTGTGATTTATATGAGTAAGATGTTTTATACTGCTTCCGCTTTTAATCAAAACTTAAGTTCTTGGAGTGTTTCATATGTTACGTGTTATAGCCGATTTATTAAAATAATACACAAATGAAAAAAGCGGTACATATACTTCAATTAGGAGCCAGTGTTGAAGAAATTGTTAATATTGCAGCCGTCGCGGTAGTCGATGCTCAGCAAAAAGAAATTTAGAAAAAGCAAGGAATAAAAGCTAATTAATGATCGTTTTTTTAGTATTTTAAAGAATTGTAGATGCAAATAATTATATTATATTTGAATCATCAATTTAGTAGCCAATGATCACCCATTTAAAGGGAAAATTAATTGAAAAAAATCCAACAAATATAGTTCTAGACTGTAATGGCGTGGGGTATTCAGTTAATATTTCATTGTATACTTTTTCACAACTTCCTTCTGGTGAACATGTAAAACTTTTTATACATTTGCAAGTACGGGAAGATTCGCATACATTATTTGGATTTTCAAGTAAAGTTGAACGCGAAGTATTTAGGTTGTTAATATCGGTTTCTGGAGTTGGAGCAAGTATTGCGAGGACAATGTTGTCAACCTTATCTCCAGAACAAGTAATGGAAGCAATTACTCAAAATAATATAGCAGCTATACAGTCGGTTAAAGGAATTGGTGCTAAAACTGCTCAACGAGTTGTTTTAGATTTAAAAGATAAAATAATAAAAATTTATGGCTTAGATAAGGTTTCCTTAGTTTCGGGCAATACTAATAGAAATGAGGCGTTATCTGCTTTAGAAACATTAGGTTTTGCTAGAAAACAAACGGAAAAAATTTGTGATGATATCGTAAATAAAAATCCAAATGCTTCTTTAGAAACTATAATAAAACTGGCTTTAAAAAATTTATAACAATTGGGGTCAAAAAGATACGATTTAAAAAATAGCTTTTTCAAGCAAATATTAGTTTTAGGTGTTATTATAAGTAGTTTTGCTACCGCTTATTCTCAAGACTCTACCAGTAATGGAAGTACCATGGGGCGTATGGATTTACCTACTCCAACAAGTATACAAGACTTGTACACCTATGATCTAATAACTGAAATGTATATTTATACTCAGATTATTGGAGGTTTTTCAATAACATATCCACTCATTTTAACACCAGAAGAATATAGAGACTTGATTCTTAATCAGCAAATGAAATCTTATTTCAAAGACAAGATTGATGCCGCTGATGGAAGAAAAGAGGGAACTGAAGAATTACAAAAAAATTTATTACCAACTTTTTATGTAAATTCAGGTTTTTTTGAATCTATTTTTGGTGGTAATGAAATTGAGATAATCCCACAGGGTGTAGTGGAAATTGATTTAGGTTTGTTATATACCAAACAAGATAATCCGGCATTTTCGCCAAGAAACAGGAGTAATCTATCTTTTGATTTTGACCAAAGAATTAGCTTAAGTTTATTAGGTAAAATAGGTAAAAAGCTTCAAATTACTGCAAATTACGATACTCAATCAACATTTGATTTTCAAAATCAAGTCAAATTAGAATATACGCCAACAGAAGATGATATCATTAGAAAAATTGAAGTTGGTAATGTAAGTATGCCTTTAAATAGTTCTTTAATTCAAGGAGCTCAAAGTTTATTTGGTGTAAAAGGTGAAGTTCAGTTTGGAAAAACAACTATAACAGGTGTTTTTTCTGAACAAAAATCTGAAACAAGAACAGTGGTTGCAGAAGGTGGAGCTACTATAACAGATTTTGAGATTTTTGCTTTAGATTATGATGAAAATCGACACTTTTTCTTATCTCATTATTTTAGAGATAATTATGATAGAGTCTTAGCGCAATATCCTTTTATAAATACTAATATTCAAATTACAAGAACTGAGGTTTGGCTTACAAATAGAACTAATTCTACCGAAAATGTAAGAAATATTGTTGCGCTTCAAGATATTGGAGAGTCTAATCCCGATGATATAGGGTTATTGTTTCCTCCTGGAGGGTTTATACAAGTTCCAAGCAGTTCATATCCTAATAATGGCAATAATAAGTTTAATCCACTAGGAATAGAAGGGAGCGAACCTTCTGTTTTAAATCCAGCAATAAGAGATATAGCAACTATTCAATCAGGATTTAGTGGTGTACAAGTTAGGGATGGTTTGGATTATGTGTCACTTGAAAATGCAAGAAAATTAAATTCTGGTGAATACCAATTAGACACACAATTAGGATATATTTCTTTAAATCAGCGTTTAAATAATGATGAAGTGTTAGCGGTTGCGTTTCAATTTACTGTGAATGGTACTGTTTACCAAGTTGGTGAATTTTCAAACGGTGTTGATTCCTCAGGTGGAATCATACCTGGTAATGGCAATGAAGATTCCATAGAAGGTATTTCGCAAAATTTAGTTGTTAAATTATTGAAAAGTAATATTACAAATGTCCAAGAGCCAATATGGGATTTAATGATGAAAAACATATATCCATTAGGAGCTTTTCAACTTGAACGAGAAGGTTTTAATTTAAATATATTATATACAGATCCTTCTCCTCAGAATTTTATAACTGCTGCTGAAGGAAATTTTCAATTTCCTCCATTACCCTTGCCTGAAGATGTAAAAAACACAACATTACTTAGAGTATTTAATTTAGATCAATTAAATTTTAACGGAGATCCACAACAAGGGGGTGATGGATTCTTTGATTTTGTTCCGGGAATAACTTTAGATGTACAAAACGGACGGATTATTTTTACCAATGTTGAGCCATTTGGTAGTCATTTATTTGAAAAATTAGAAGACCCTGCTAATTTATCTGAAGATTATGAAAATCCAATAACATATAATGCCAACCAAAATAAATATGTTTTTAACACTCTTTATGCTTCAACAAAGATACAAGCAGAACAAGAAGAAAGTGATAAAAATAAGTTTCAATTAAAAGGAACTTATAAATCTACAGGTGCAGACGGAATTCCTATAGGAGCATTTAATATTCCACAAGGATCAGTAACTGTTACAGCTGCAGGTAGAGTATTAGTTGAAGGAGTCGATTATACAGTTAATTATCAATTAGGAAGGGTGCAAATATTAGATTCATCTTTATTAAATTCTAATACGCCTATATCTATTTCTACAGAAAATAACACTTTATTTGGACAGCAAACAAAAAGATTTACAGGGGTAAATGTTGAACATTTATTTAGTGAAAATTTTCAAATGGGTGCCACCTTTTTAAATTTAAATGAAAGGCCATTAACACAAAAATCATCGTTTAATTCAGAACCAATAAACAATTCTGTATTTGGTGTAAGTGCAAATTATTCAACTGAAGTGCCGTTTTTAACTCGATTAGTTAATAAACTTCCAAATATTGATACTGATGTTGAATCATTATTCTCATTGCGTGGTGAATTTGCATATTTATTGCCAGGAGCTCCTAAAGTATCTAACTTTAATGGAAAAACAACAGCGTATGTTGATGATTTTGAAGCTGCACAAACAAGCTATGATATTAGCTCACCCTTAACTTGGGGTTTATCAAGTGTTCCAATAGGTTTTGGTGGAGAACAAGGAAATGGAACTTTAGCAACTAATTATAAACGCGCAAAATTATCTTGGTATACGGTAGATCCAATTTTTTATAGCTCACAGCGGCCAGATGGAATAACAGTAGATGATATTTCTTCACCTTTTACAAGAAGAATATTTAGAGATGAGATATTCCCAAATCAAGATATTATTCAAGGACAGTCACAAGCTCTTTTTTCTTTAGATTTAGCCTTCTCTCCAACAGAAAGAGGACAATATAATTATAATCCTGCGACAAATGGAACTAATGAACTTACAAATCCAGGATCTAATTTTGGTGGTATTATTAGGCCATTAACTACTACAGATTTTGAGAAATCAAATGTAGAGTATATTCAGTTCTGGTTAATGGATCCCTTTATATACGAAGAAACGGAAGGAAGTGATGGAGGAACTATTACGTTTAATCTTGGGAATATTTCTGAAGATGTCTTAAAAGATGGAAGAAAACAGTATGAAAATGGATTGCCTAAAGATGCATCCACAACTAATACCATTCCAACTACTTATGGTAAAGTTCCAACAAATCAATCCTTGTTGTATGTTTATGATACTCAGGGAGAAGAACGCACAAATCAAGATATAGGGTATGATGGTCTTAATGATGGCGAAGAAGCTGCAAAATTTCCTGATTTTGCTGGATTAGCAGATCCTTCGGGTGATAACTATGAGTCTTTCTTGCAAGCTCAAGGAAATATTATAGAACGTTATAAAAAATATAATGGAACTCAAGGAAATTCACCGGCAGTAATTACAAATACCGATAGAGGTTCAACTTCGCTTCCAGATGTTGAGGATATAAATCGTGATAATAGTATGAACACGATTGATAGCTATTTTGAATATAATATTGATATTTTTCCTGGAATGGATAGTAACAATAGTGATTATATAACAGATATTAAAGAAATAAATGTTACGCTGCAAAATAATGAAGTAATTCCTGTAAGATGGGTCCAATTTAAAGTGCCTATTAGTGAGCCAGATGATGCTGTAAATGGAATTTCAGATTTTAGATCTATTCGTTTTATGAGAATGTTTCTTTCAGAATTTGAAGAAGATATAATATTACGATTTGGGGACTTAGATTTAATTAGAGGAGATTATAGAAGATATCAACTTGCATTAGATGCAGATGCACAAAATCCAGAAGGCAGTAATACATTATTTGAAAATTTTACGGTTAGTGTTGAGGAGAATGAAAATAGATTACCAATACCTTATGTTTTACCACCAGGTGTTTATAGAGAACAATTAAATAATAATAATAATATCATTCGTGAAAACGAACAATCTTTATCATTAAGAGTTTGTGGATTAGATCCAGAAGATGGTAGAGCTGTCTATAAAAATTTTAATATTGATATGAGACAATATAAAAATTTAGAGATGTTTATTCATACCGAATCTGTTGAAAATGAAGGGATGTTATCTGATGGAGATATGGTTGCTTTTGTGAGATTAGGAAATGATTTATCTCAGAATTATTATGAAGTTCAAATTCCTTTAAATCAGACCTCTTTTGGTAGTACTTCGCCTGAAGATATTTGGCCTTTAGCAAACAGGCTTCTTTTACCTTTTGAGTTATTGCAAAAAGTAAAAACACTTGCTTTAGGAGATCCTAATAATATTCCTAATGAAATTTCTTATTATATGCAGTCTGAATTAAATCCAGATTTTACTTCAGGCGCAGAAAATGAGCTTCGAATTGGTATTAAGGGAAATCCTAGTTTTGGTAATGTAAGAACAATCATGCTTGGTATTAGGAATTCTACAACTAATGAAATATGTGGAGAAACTTGGTTTGACGAGCTTCGAATGACAGAGCTAGATAACGAAGGAGGATGGGCTGCTGTCGCAAGTATGGATGTGAATTTAGCAGATTTTGCTACGGTAAGCGCTTCAGGAAGTAAAAGTACTGTTGGATTTGGATCAATTGAACAAGGGCCAAATCAAAGAAGTTTAGAGGATATCAAAGAATATGGAGTAGTTACTAATTTTAATTTAGGTCAATTATTACCTCAAAAATGGGGAATTCAATTACCATTTAATTATGGTCGTTCAGAAGAATTAATTACACCAAAATATGACGAGGAGTTCCAAGATATTGAGCTCCAAACTAGAATAGATGATGAGCAAGATCCCGCTAAAAGTTCAGAAATTAAAGAACAATCTGAAGATTATACCAAAAGGCAAAGTGTTAATTTCATAGGAGTTCGAAAAAATAGAGTTGGAAATGAAAAGTCTAAAGTGTATGATATTGAAAATTTTACCTTTTCGTATTCTTATAATCAAGTTGATCATAGAAGCTTTGAGGTAGAAAAATCTTTAGATCAAAATGTAAGATTGGGAGGAACTTATAATTATAATTTCGTACCAAAAACAGTAGAGCCTTTTAAAAAAAATGATTCTATTTTTAGAAGTAAATATTTGCAGTTATTAAAAGATTTTAATTTTAATTATTTACCTTCTAATATTACTATAGGATCAAATTATGTGCGACAATATAACGAACAAAAATTTCGAGAGCTTAATTTACCAGCAGGTAATATTGGAATACCTACTTTATATCAACGTAATTTCTTATTTGATTGGCAATACACGATTAATTACAATCTAACAAAATCATTAAGATTTAATTTTACATCTACAAACAATCGTACTGTTAAAAATTATATTGACATATTTGGTAATACTGATAATTCTATAGGTGTATGGGATGGGTTTTTTGATGTTGGTGATCCAAATCAACACTCCCAATCACTCCAATTAAATTATGATATACCTTTTAATAAAGTTCCATTCTTGAAATTTATAAGAGCAACATATTCTTATACTGGAGATTTTCAATGGCAAAAGAGTAGTGATTTATTTCTAGATATTCCAATTATTCTTGAAGATGGAACAACTAAATTCTATAATTTAGGAAACTCCGTACAAAATGCACAAACCCACCGCATCAACTCAAGTTTAGATATGAAATCTCTTTACCGTTATATAGGGTTGACAAAAAGAACAAAAAGTAAAAAAATTATATCTTCAGAAGAAAATTCTGGAGAAATAAATAAAAAAAACACTAAGTCAGGAATTTCAAAAAGATCTGGAGTAGGTGGAGTTGAATTTTCAAATTCCCTATCAACTGGAGAAAAATCTATAAATGTTTTAATTGATTTTGTGACAATGGTCAAAAGAATACAATTAAACTATCAAGAAAACAATGGTGTATTCTTGCCAGGATACATACCATCTGTTGGTTTTGCTGGAACTTTTAAACCTACTGCTGGATTTACATTTGGTAGTCAAGCTGAAATTAGACATTTAGCTGCCCGTAATGGTTGGTTAACGTTATATCCGGAATTTAACGAACAATATACCGAAGTAGAATCAAAACAATTAGATATTCAAGCTAATTTAGTGCCTATAAAAGATTTAAAAATAGATGTTACAGCAAGTAGAATTTATTCAGAAAGTTATTCAGAAAATTATATTATAGAAAATGATATATATCGTTCGTTAACTCCTAATGTATTTGGGAATTTTAATATTTCTACTATAATGATTAAAACTGCTTTTTCTACTAGTGATGAAATTAGTTCCCAGCCATTTGAAGATTTTAGTGAAAATAGATTAATTATAGCTAACAGGTTAGCCGAACAACATTATGGAACAGCTAACTATCCAGTAGATACGGAGACAGGTTATCCTATTGGGTTTGGCAGTAAAAGTCAAGATGTTTTAATACCATCATTTTTATCTGCTTATAAGGGGAGTGATCCAGAAACAGAAAGTACAGGCATATTTAGAGATATTCCGATACCAAATTGGGATCTAAAGTACACAGGTTTAATGAAAATAGCTTGGTTTAAAAAATACTTTAAACGATTCTCATTACAGCATGGATATAGAGCTGGGTATACCATCAATCAATTTAGAACTAACTTAGATTATGATTCAAATAATCAAGATGATATTGATCAATCTGGAGACTTTAAAAGCAAGACTATTTTAACTAATATTAATTTAGTTGAGCAATTTTCTCCTTTAATTAGAGTAGATTTTGAAATGAAAAATTCAATTAATATTTTATTTGAACTTAGAAAAGATAGAGCACTATCCTTAAGTTTTGCAAATAATTTATTAACTGAAATTCAAGGAAATGAGATTGTAATAGGAGCGGGCTATAGGGTTAAAGATTTGCGTATTGCCACTAATTTTGGTGGAAAAAAACAAATACTTAAAAGTGATTTAAACTTTAAAATAGATCTTTCTCGAAGAGATAACAAAACAATTATTAGATATTTAGATATTTCTAATAATCAGACTACAGCTGGACAAACAATTTATGGTGCACAATTGTCAATAGATTATGCATTAAGTAAAAATTTAACAGCATTATTTTATTATGATCATTCGTTCTCTGAATATGCTATTTCAACTGCATTTCCCCAGACAACAATTAGAACTGGATTTACACTTAGATATAACTTTGGAAATTAATAAATTAGATTAATTATTATGAATATACCTTCAAATTTAAAATACACAAAAGACCATGAATGGATAAGCATTGATGGCGATATAGCTACAGTTGGAATCACCGATTTTGCTCAAGGTGAATTAGGAGATATTGTATACGTAGAAGTAGAAACTCTTGATGAAATCTTAGACAAAGATGAGGTATTTGGAACCGTAGAAGCAGTTAAAACTGTTTCAGATTTATTTCTTCCTCTTTCTGGTGAAATTATTGAGTTTAACGATAGTTTAGAAATAGAACCAGAAAAAGTAAATTCAGATGCTTTTGGGGAAGGATGGATGATTAAAATTAAGATTTCAAACCCAGACGAAATTAATGAATTGTTAGATCATGAGGCTTATAAAAAAATTGTGGGACTTTAAACATCTTTTTAGTATTTGTTTAGTTTATACGGTACTAATAACAGTTGCTTTTTTATATCCTTTAAAGGGAACAACTTCAATTAATTTTATTTTACCAAACGATAAATTAATTCATTTTTTAATATATCTTTCTTTATCATTTTTATGGATAAGTTATTCCAGTAGGGTTGCTAATTATAAAAAAACAATGACCACTATCATTATGGTAATGTTATTGTGTTTTTTTTATGGCATAATAATTGAAATTGTTCAAGAACACTTTATCCCTTTTAGAAATTTAGAGTTATTTGATGTTTTAGCAAATATGATAGGTGCAATTTCAGGAGCATTATTATTTTGGAAGGTCAAAAACAGAATTAAAACCTGAAAGCTTTTATTTACTAAAGAAATTATATATTTTAGCAACAATATAAATACACATTTATGGAGCCAAAGAAAAACCCAAAATCAGACCTGAACCGTAGGAGTATGATATTTTTCCAATTAGGAATGATATTAATACTTTTTATCACGTGGAGTGCGATTGAAAATAAAACGTACGACAAATCTCAAATAACTCAAGATATGTTAAATTTAGGCGATGAGTTAGATGAAGATATTCCAATTACAGATCAAAACATACCACCACCACCACCACCACCACCAGCACCAGCACCTGAAGTGATTGAGGTAATTGAAGATGATGATGATATTGAAGAAACAATTATTGAATCTGCGGAGGTAAATCAAGAAGAGGAAATTGTTGAAATCGACGATATTGAAGAAGCAGATGAAGAAATTTCAGATGTTCCTTTTTCTGTAATTGAAAATGTGCCTATTTATCCTGGCTGTGAAAAGAAAAAGAACAATGCCGAGAAGAAAAAATGTATGTCTGAAAAAGTTATGAAATTTGTTCAGAAAAAATTTAACACTGATTTAGCAGGAGATTTAGGTTTAGAGGGTAGACAACGTATATCTGTTCAATTTAAAATTGATAAAAATGGTAACGTAGTAAATGTACGTGCACGTGCACCGCATCCAAAATTGGAGCAAGAAGCTGTGAAAGTGGTTAATGCATTACCAAAAATGATTCCTGGAAAACAAAGAGGTAAAGCAGTTGGAGTGTTATATTCATTGCCTATTTTATTTCAAGTAGAGAATTAAATTATAAAAATATATTATTTCTTAATCTCGTTTCTATTTATAGAAACGGGATTTTTTGCATAACCATTCTATAATAGTGTTTGTTTTAACTTTTTTTTAGCGTAAAAACACTAAAAATCACCTTATTATTTAGGAAGAAAACCTTAAAATAATTGTAAAGGAATAAGAGGTGCTCTATATTTGCAGGATTAAAAAAACACCAAGTGCCAACTTCGAATCAAAATCCTAAAAAAATTTCTTTTTATAAAAATTTCCTTGAAATAACCAAGGTTAGATTGTCGGTAAGTGTTTTATTTTCATCAATAGCAGGTTATTTATTAGGAACTGATGTAATTGTCTTTACTGAATTAATTCTCTTATGTATTGGAGGTTATTCAATGGTAGGAGCATCGAATGTATACAATCAAATTATAGAAAGAGATTTGGATGCTTTAATGAAGCGTACCGAAAACAGACCTATACCTTCAGGGAGAATGAGTGTAAATACTGCTTTTACAATTGCAGTGATTTTAACAGTCATTGGAATAGTTTCTTTATACATCATTAATCCAATTACAGCAATGTTTGGAGCGATATCTATATTTATGTATGTGAGCTTATATACACCCTTAAAAACAAAAACATCACTATCCGTATTTGTTGGAGCATTTCCAGGAGCAATACCTTTTATGTTAGGTTGGATTGCTGCAACCAATGAATTTGGTATTGAGCCAGGAACATTGTTTATGATACAGTTTTTTTGGCAATTTCCTCATTTTTGGGCCATTGCTTGGTTTTTGTATGATGACTATAAAAAAGCTGGTTTCTTTATGCTGCCAAACGGAAGGCGTGATAAAAGCACTTTATTACAGGCAGTATTGTATACATTATGGACAGTATTAGCCTCGCTAATCCCTGTTTTTGGAGTTACAGGTAAATTATATTTAACTCCTATTTCTGGGGTTATAATAGGATTGATAGGATTGGGGTTTTTATATTTCGCAATTCGATTTTATAAGATTAAAACCAATAAAGTTGCTAAACAATTTATGTTAGCAAGTGTTAGTTACATAACACTGTTACAAATTGTATATGTAGCTGATAAATTTATTAGATAAATGGGACTGACTTTAACCAAAATGGTTCAAATGGATAATAATAAACCAAGAGAAGATCGCGCAAAGAAGATGATGCTTTGGTTTGGTATGATTAGTTTAACCATGAGTTTTTTAGGAATAACTAGTGGCTATATTGTAAGTAAAGAACGACCAGATTGGTTAACCGATTTTCAAATACCACAAGCATTTTACATAAGCTTGGTTGTTATTTTATTAAGCAGTATTACTTTTTATTTGGCAAAAAAGTATGTGATAGCTCAACAAAGAAAAAAAGGAATGGTATTTTTAATCTTCACTTTTTTATTAGGAGTTACTTTTATAGTATTTCAATTTAAGGGTTTTTCTGAAATAATTTCAAGTGGTTATTTTTTTACTGGAAGTGAAAGTACAATCACAACTTCCTTTATTTATTTGGTAGTACTTCTACATCTAACACATATGCTAGCAGCTCTAATTTCAGTTATAGTCGTAATTTATAATCATTATAAACAAAGGTATACTATTGGAAATACTGTGGGTATTGAGATAGCAGCTACTTTTTGGCATTTTGTTGATGTTTTATGGATTTACCTCTTTTTATTTTTCTATTTTGTTAGATAAAAAATATATGTATTTTTGGAACCGATTTAAATCAATTATTTTATATGGACACTACAGTTGCAAAACCAAGCACTGATAATAAAACTTGGAGCGGAGGAAACAGACCACTAAATGCCAGTTATGGTAAAATGATGATGTGGTTTTTTATTGTTTCTGATGCATTAACTTTTTCAGGATTTCTTGCTGCTTACGGCTTTTCTAGATTTAAATTTATTGACTCTTGGCCGATAGCTGATGAGGTATTTACGCACGTTCCATTTATACACGGTAATTTTCCGATGTATTATGTAGCTTTTATGACCTTTATATTGATTCTCTCTTCTGTAACAATGGTTTTAGCAGTAGACGCTGGCCATCATATGAAGAAAAATAAAGTTATCGTTTATTTGTTTTTAACCATTATTGGAGGTTTAATCTTCGTAGGTTCTCAGGCTTGGGAATGGGGAACATTTATCAAAGGAACCTATGGTGCTGTTGAAACAAATGGAGGTAAAGTTCTTCAATTTGTAAAAGAAGATGGATCTAGAGTCGCATTAGGTGATTTCGCAACTCCTATTCATTCTGAAAGAACAAGTCAAGGCAGTAATGAAGCTATCTGGTTTTATTCTGAAACTCCAGAAACTAAAGTAAGTTTAGCTGAAGTAACAAAAGGATTTTTAGCAGATGAATCACTATTAATACGTACTCAATATTTAGATAAAAATGGTAAACGAATCGTTCTGTCTAGAGCAGAATCGATAGTTAAATTAAAAAGTGATGGAAAAAGTATTGTGGAAGGTGCAAACTTAAAACACAACGAATATGGAACTCCGTTATTTGCAGATTTCTTCTTCTTTATTACAGGATTTCACGGATTCCATGTATTTTCCGGAGTGATATTTAATATCATAATTTTCTTTAATGTTATTATTGGAACTTACGAGCGAAGAAAGAGTTACGAAATGGTCGAAAAAGTTGGACTTTATTGGCACTTTGTAGATTTAGTTTGGGTATTTGTATTTACCGTATTTTACCTTGTTTAAAAAAGAATAATATAGAACAAATGGCACAAGATCATAAATTAGCAATATTTAGAGGAAAACTTAAGTTTAAGTCTATCCAGTCAAAAATCTGGGGTGTATTTACCTTGCTTTCTATAATTACTGTAATTGAAGTTTATTTAGGGATTTCAAAACCTGATTTTTTAACTTCTAACCGCTTATTTGCATTAAAATATCTAAATTGGATATTTTTAATTCTTACTGTAATAAAAGCCTATTATATCACTTGGGATTTTATGCACATGCGTGATGAGAAAATGGGTTTAAGAAGATCAGTAGTATGGACAGCAGTATTCTTAATCTGTTATTTACTTTTTATATTGTTAGTAGAAGGGAATTATATTTTTGATATCTATCAAGAAAATTATATTAAATTTAATTTTTAAACTTAATACAAAAGAACTAAAAAACTCCACTCAATAAATGATTGGTGTTTTTATATAAATTAATGCGTAAATTATTGTTCATCATTATTTTACGAACTATTTTTGCAACGTGAATACTACAGCTAAAATTAAAAAATTCGTCATACTAGGAATTTTGTTCCTGCTTCCTATTATTGCATATCTATTTTTCTCTTCAGGAATTAATCATTTTGCAAAACTCCCTATATTAACAAAGAATGTTTTAGAAATTGATCAATTTAAAACTGAAAATGGAGCATCTAAACTATTAAAGGATCACATTACTATTTTATGTTTTTTCGGAAATAACCTAGAACTAAGTAAGGCTAATGCTTTTAATTTGGCCCATAAGATTTATAAGAAAAATTATCAATTTAAAGATTTTCAGTTTGTCATATTAACTCCAGATGGTTCGCAATTCCAAGTAAAATCATTAAAAGAAGAATTATCTGAAATAGAAAACGCTGTGAATTGGAATTTTGTTTACAGTTCGCCCAATGAAATTGAAAAGGTTTTTAACTCATTAGGCTCCAATTATTCATTAGATGCCAATATGGCTTCACCTTATGTTTTTATAATTGATAAAGATAGAAGTTTAAGAGGAAGAGATGACGATGATGATTTAGGGTTATTGTATGGATTTGATTCTAGTGACTATTCAGAGGTAAATAATAAAATGAGTGATGATGTGCGTGTTATTTTAGCAGAATACCGTCTAGCACTAAAAAAATACAATTCTAAAAGAGAAATATAATAATTTGAAACAGTATGTCATATCTTTATAGCAATGAAATTGATTAATAGCTAACACCTTGTGTTGCTTTTAAAATGCAGAATTTAATCATATGAAAAATTATTCTTACATCGGTATCTCATTTGTTATTTTAATATTTGGTATTTGGGCTGTTCCTAAAATAGTAGATAGGTTTACTAAACCTCGTCTAGCAAAGATTGGTAAAGTTCCAGAATTTAGTTTTACAAATCAAAATCAAAAAACGATAACGAATAAATCCTATCATAATAAAGTTTACATAGTAGAGTTTTTCTTTACTACCTGTCCATCTATTTGCCCTATAATGAATCAAAATATGGTAAAAATACAAGATCAATTTTTTGGAAATCCAAATCTGGGAATTGCTTCCCTTACCATAGATCCTATTACAGATACGCCTGAAGTTTTAAAAGAATATGCAATTCAATATAAAATCACCAATCCTAATTGGAATTTATTAACTGGAAATAAAGAAACTATTTATAAATTTGCCAATAGTGGGTTTAATTTATATGTAGGTGAAAATACTGAAGTAGAAGGTGGTTTTGAACATTCTGGTTTTTTCGCTCTAGTAGATAAAGAAGGGAATATTCGTTCTAGGTACGACGAGCAAGGAAATCCTATTATTTATTATAATGGCCTAGGTGATGATGGTGTAAAAATGTTAAAAGAAGATATTAAATTATTATTATAATGGAAGTAGAAATAAAACAATCTAAAAATAAATATAACTTATGGATATGGATTATTTCCATTGTTGTTCCAGTTGCAGTTGCAGTATTGTTTACTGTGAGGATTCCTGGCGTTGAACGTATGGGGTTTTTACCTCCAATTTATGCTACTATAAATGCATTAACGGCTGTTATATTAATAATTTCTGTCATTCAAATTAAAAAAGGAAATCGAAAAAATCATGAATTTTTAATGAAAACAGCAATCCTGTTGTCACTTCTTTTTTTACTGCTATACATCGCATATCACATGACTTCTGATTCAACAAAATACAGAGGAGATGGCATATTAAAGTACCTATATTATTTTATTTTAATAACACATATTATGTTGTCTATAACTGTAATCCCATTTGTATTAATAACTTATGTTAGGGCTATTACTGGAAAATTTGAAAAACACAAAGCAATAGCTCGAATCACATTTCCATTATGGTTATATGTTGCTATTACTGGAGTAATTGTGTATGTAATGATTTCACCTTATTACTAAACATATAGTATGAACGTTAAAACAGTTTTAATTGCAACCATAATTCTTCTTTTTTGTTCGATTTCTACTGAAGCACAATGTGCTATGTGTCGAGCAGTTTTGGAAAGTGATGAAAACAGTCAAACAGCTAAAGGTGTTAATAATGGTATCATGTATTTAATGGTATTTCCTTATTTGTTAATTGGAGCTGTTGGATATGCAATCTACCGAAGTCGTAAAGAGGCAAAAGAGTCTTAAATTCTAATTTGAAAATAGTGTAACATTTTTTTTTTAGATATCTTTTTTAAAATTATTTGAAAGAAATATTATGTTATTTCTTAACACCATTTTCACATTTTACAAATATTAAATACTGTAATTTGTGCTATTAATAAATAACCATGATTGAAATTAAAGACTTGCATAAATCTTATAAAATGGGAACTAATTCCCTTCACGTTTTAAAAGGAATAAATTTTGAAGTTTCTGAGGGTGAGATGGTAGCAATTATGGGATCTTCAGGATCAGGAAAATCAACTCTTCTTAATATTTTAGGAATCCTTGATGAAGCAGACAAGGGCAGCTATCATTTGGATGAAACCTTAATAAAAAATCTTAACGAAAAAGTAGCTGCGAAATATAGAAATAAATTTCTAGGATTTGTTTTTCAATCTTTCAATTTAATAAATTACAAATCTGCTTTAGATAATGTAGCATTACCATTATACTATCAAGGAGTAAAACGCAATATTCGAATGGAGAAAGCATTGCATTATTTAGATAAAGTTGGATTAGCAGATTGGGCGAGTCACTTACCTAATGAGCTTTCTGGAGGTCAGAAGCAAAGAGTTGCAATTGCAAGGGCTTTGGCAAGTAACCCCAAAGTATTGCTAGCTGATGAGCCAACAGGAGCTTTAGATTCAACAACTTCTTATGAAGTAATGGAGTTAATTCAAGAAATTAATGATGAAGGAAAGACAATTTTAATTGTAACTCATGAGGATGATATTGCCCACATGTGTAAACGAATTGTTAATTTAAAAGATGGTATTATAATAGATGATTCGTTAGTGGATCAAGTAAGGGTTAAAAGTTTAGAAAATGTTTAGGGTAGAAAGCTGGCAAGAAATATTTGAAACCATGGGAAAGAATAAGCTTCAAACGGCTTTAACTATGATTTCTGTTTTTTTTGGAATCTTCATACTTGTTATATTAGTAGGCTTTAGCAGTGGTATTGAAAAAGGGGTTAAATCTCAATTTGAAGAAGACGCTACCAATAGAATTGCAATTAGAACAGGAAGAACAACAAAAGAATATAAAGGGCTTAATCCTGGAAGAAGAATTCAATTAAGAAACAAGGATTATGAAGGGTTTAACGAAAAGTATAAAGAAAATATTGAGTATAAAACATCTGTTTTTAGTACATGGGGTGGGCAAGTAGTGTATAAAGGAGAAATTGGAAATTATCGCATAGAAGGAGCTTATCCAGATCAACAATTTATTGAAAACCAACGTATAGTTTCGGGAAGATTTATCAATAATAACGATATTAATGAAACAAAAAAAGTTGCTATTATTGGAAATCAAATAAAAGAAGACCTTTTTAAAAAAAAGAATCCTATTGGGGCGTATATTGAGATCTTAGGAATTAATTTTCAAGTTGTAGGAGTTTATTCTGATCCTGGAGGGAAAAGAGAAGAAAGTAGGGTTTTTATTCCATTAACTACTGCGCAACAAGTCTTTAATGCTGGAGATAAAGTGCGTTCTTTAGCATATACAGTAAAAATGTCTGATAATTTTGATGAGGCAGTTGCTTTGTCATTGGCAATGTCAGAAGGTTTTGAAAATGATATTAAAACTAATCATAGTATTTCTCCAGACGATCGAAGTGCTGTAAGAGTTAACAATACGCTAGAAGAGGCGAAAAAAATATATGGTCTAATAGCAACGATTAGTTATATTTTTTGGTTTGTTGGCATAGGTACTATAATAGCTGGAGTAGTCGGAGTTAGTAACATAATGATAATTATTGTTAAGGAGCGAACCAAAGAAATTGGTATCAGAAAAGCATTAGGTGCATTGCCAAATTCCATCATTGGGATGATTTTACAAGAGGCTGTTTTTATTACTGCTTTTGCTGGATTTTTAGGTCTTTTTGCAGGTGTTGTACTACTAGAATTAATAAGTCCTATGATAGACAGTGATTTTATTAAAGCCCCTCAGGTAGATTTTAAAACAGCGATGATTACTGTAATAATTTTAATAATAGCTGGAGCATTGGCTGGTTTTGTTCCTGCAAGAAGAGCTGCACACATACGTCCTATTGAGGCATTACGTGTAGAATAAATATAAAATAATGTTTAATAAAGACCGTTGGAACGAAATATTAGAAGCATTAAATGCAAACCGTATTAGAACACTTATAACTGCATTTGGTGTTTTTTGGGGCATTATGATTTTGGTATTATTATTAGCTTTAACTAATGGACTTAAGAATGGTGTAACCTCAGATTTTAATGACTTTGCAACCAATTCGATATTTATGTGGTCTCAAGGCACCTCAATGCCCTATAAAGGACTACCAAAAGGGAGACGTTATAATTTTAAAGTTCAGGATGTTGATATTTTAAAAGAACAAATACCGATGCTAAAATATGTTTCTCCAAGAAATCAATTAGGAGGGTATAGAGGAGCTAACAATGTAACTAGAAAAGAAAAAACAGGCGCTTTTAGTGTTTCAGGTGATTATCCGGAATTTATATACCAACAACCTATGGATATTTTAAAAGGTAGGTTTATTAATTATTCTGACATTAATGAAAAGCGAAAAGTTGCTGTTATTGGTATTGATGTTGTAAAATCTTTGTACGATAAAGGGGAGGATCCATTAGAAACCTTTATTAAAATTAATGGTGTTAATTTTATGGTAATTGGAGTATTTGAAAAAAGTAATAGTAATGGAGATGAAGAGGAAGATGCCAATACAATTTTTGTGCCTTTTTCAACATTTTCACAGGTATTTAATTTTGGAGATAATGTTGGTTGGATGGTACTAACAGCTGAAGATAACACAAGTATTACCTCATTAAAACCAGAAATATTTTCCATTATAAAAAAACAACATATTATAAACCCAGATGATGAAAGAGCAATTGGAAATTTTGACTTAGCTGCACAATTTTCGAAAGTAATGGGTCTTTTTAGTATTTTAACTTTTGTTGGATTTTTTGTCGGAACACTTGTACTTCTTTCTGGAGCTATAGGTATTAGTAACATAATGTTAATTGTTGTAAAAGAACGAACCAAAGAAATTGGAATTAGAAGGGCTTTAGGCGCAACACCTTGGGGAGTTAGAATGCAAATTCTTCAAGAATCTTTAACATTAACAATTCTTTCGGGCATGGCGGGTGTTTCATTTGCCTCTGGAGTTATTTGGCTTATTAATTTTTTATTAGAACGTATTGGTCCAGTAGAAAACTTTGCCAATCCATCTGTAGATATAAAAGTAATTTTAATCGCATTATTAATTTTAATATTTTTTGGTGTACTTGCGGGGTTAATACCTGCAATAAGAGCAACTAAAATGAAACCAATTGATGCATTACGAACCGAATAAACATAAGATCAATAAATAAAAAAACACATTTATGAAAAGAGTAGGAACCATAATCACTTTAGCGGTTATTGTAATATTATTTATAGTAGGGATACGATATATTTATTTAAAAGATCAAAAAGATCCCGTAGTATATCAAACACAAAACCCCACAATAGAAACCATCATTAAAAAAACAATGGCTACTGGAAGCATCGTGCCAAAAGAAGAAGTATTAATCAAACCAAATATTTCTGGAATTATAGATGAAATATTTGTGGAAGCTGGTGATTTTATTGACTCTGGAGATCTTATTGCAAAGGTTAAAGTAGTACCAAATGTTTCTTCATTAAACAGTGCCAAAAACAATATAAATAGCATAAGTACTCAAGTAGAAACTGCACGATTGGCATTTAAAAATCAAGAAAATATTTACAATAGACAAAAAGGACTTTTTGAAAAAGGAGTGATTTCAGCAAATGAGTTTGATACCGCACAGTTATCTTATGATCAAACACAACAAAGATACAAGCAAGAGCAAATTAGTTTAACAAATGCACGTCAAAACTATGATATTGTAAAAACAGGAACTACGAGTGGCATGGGTGCCGCTGCAAATACAGAAATTAGAGCAACAGTTTCAGGTATGGTATTAGATGTTCCAGTTAAAACAGGGAATCAAGTAATTGAATCTAATAATTTTAATGACGGAACTACTATTGCAATCATTGCAGATGTTGGGAATATGATTTTTGAAGGTAAAGTAGATGAAAGTGAAGTAGGTAAAATTAAAGAAGATTTACCCCTAGAAATTACAGTAGGAGCAATTGAAAACAAAAAGTTTGATGCAACTTTAGATTATATTGCTCCAAAAGGAGTTGACGAAAACGGAGCCATTCAATTTGAAATAAAAGGCACCTTAAATAAAAAAGATTCTACTTTTATTCGTGCAGGGCTAAGTGCTAATGCATCTATTATTTTGGCAAGGGCTGATAGTGTTATGTCTATAAAGGAAGCTTTAATTCAATACGATTCAACAACTAAAAAACCCTATGTAGAAGTGGAAGTTGGAGATCAGAAATTTGAAAGAAAAGACATCGAATTAGGAATTAGTGATGGTATTAATGTTGAGGTAATAACAGGGATATCTGAAGGTGATAAAATAAAAGTTTGGAATCAACTAAAACCTACAGCTAGCTATGGCAGGGGATGATAATTGTTTTTTTTATCAAAAACTGTAACATTTTTAACATTTCAAAGACAAATTCAATAATGACTATCAATATGAAAAAGTTTGTAATTATGTGTTTATTCCTAACTACTGGATTAACACTCACGGCACAGAATAAAAATTGGACGCTTCAAGAATGTGTAGCGTATGCTATAGAGAATAATATCTCTGTTAAACAATCTGAACTAGAAATTGAAAATTCAGATATTTCAAAAAGTGATGCTATTGGAAATTTCTTACCATCCCTAAATGGATCGGCTGGGAATAGCTGGAACACAGGGCTTACGCAAGATGTAACTACTGGAGTGTTAAGGAATATTACTTCAAGAAGTTCTTCTTATAACCTATCTGCAGGGGTTACTGTATTTGGTGGATTACGTAATCATAGAGAATTGCAAAAAGCAAAAATGTTACAACTTTCATCTCAATATAATTTAAGTAAAATTAAAGATGACATTGCTTTGTTTGTAGCGAATGGGTATTTACAAGTTTTATTAACCAAAGCGAACCTCCAAGTAGCTATTGAACAAAATAAAGTAACTGAAGAACAAATTTTACGAACTCAAAAATTAGTTGATGCAGGTGTTTTACCAGCAGGAGACTTGCTAGAAATAAAAGCAGTTAGTGCTCAAGAAAAACAAACTATTGTTAATTCAGAAAGTAATGTTAGAATCTCCTTAGTAAGTTTAGCACAGTTATTATTAATTAAAGATTATGAAAATTTTGATATAGCAGAACAAGAATTTTCCGTAATTTTATCAGAGCTTACAGGAAAGAGTGTTGATGAAGTAATCAATTCTGCCAAAGTAAATAGGTACGAGGTGAAAATTGCTGAGCAAAATATGAGTGTCGCCCATACAGATTTAGAAATTTCAAAAAGTATATATTGGCCAACCATTAATGCATTTTTCAATTACAATACCAGAGAAACTGATATACCTAGGATTTCATCAATTATAGATTCAAACAACCCTACAATAACAAGTCAAATTGGGTATGTAGGTGCTACTGGTGAAGCAGTTCTTTCAGAAATTCCGAATACGAGCTTATTAGAAAATTCCGCTAAACCATTTGGAGAACAATTATCAGAAAATGATGGTATCTCTTATGGTCTAAACATGAGCATGCCAATATTTAACGGTTTTTCTACGAGAAACAATGTAAAAAGAAATTTGGTTAATGTTAAAAGAAACGAATATCAATTAGAGCAAGCAAAATTAGATTTAGAATCTTCAGTATATCAAGCTTTTGTTGACGCAGAAGGAGCTAAAAAATCCTATGATGCTGCACTTGCTTCTTTCGAGTCTCAAGAATTAGCCTACGAATATGCTCAAACTAGATTTGATGTTGGTTTAACAAATTCATTTGAATTTAGTCAATCAAAACTAAGATACAGTCAATCAAATATTGAAGTAAATCGTTCTAAATATGACTATATTTTTAAACTAAAAGTATTAGAATTATTTTTTGGAATCCCAGCTACAGAGCTTAAATTTTAAATATGAAAAAGAAAACCATCATTTGGATAATAGTTATTGTTACCATACTACTTATAGTACTTATAGGTGGTAAAAAAGCAGGTTGGTTTGGAAAAAGCGGCAATTTTAAACAAATTGAAGTTACCAATATAAGCTTGATTGATATTGTAGAGACTGTTGCGGCTACTGGAAAGATACAACCAGAAGTTGAAATAAAATTATCTTCTGAAGTTTCAGGTGAAATTATTAAACTGCCGATTATAGAAGGTCAACAAGTAAAAAAAGGAGATTTGTTAGTAAGTATTAATCCTGATTTAGTTCAAGCATTAGTAAATCAATCTCAAGCGAGTTTACAAAATATAAAGGCACAATTAACGCAAGCAGAAGCGAATCTTAATAATTTGAAATTAAACTTTGAAAGAAATAAATCATTGTATGAAAAAGGAGTAATTTCTAAATCTGATTGGGAAAGAACCTATACTGATTACGAAGTTGCAAAAGCGAATGTAAAGTCTGCTTATTACAATGTGCAAAGTGCTGAGTCTGGTGTCAAACAATCAAGAGATAACCTAGCCAGAACTTCTATTTTTGCACCTAGAGATGGAACCATTTCAAAACTATCTGTTGAATTAGGAGAACGAGTAGTTGGCACCGCTCAAATGGCAGGTACTGAAATTGTGAGGGTTGCAAATCTAAATAATATGGAAGTTGAAGTAGATGTAAATGAAACCGATATTGTAAAAGTAAATGTTGGAGATTCTACTATTGTTGAAGTTGATGCATATTTAAAAAGAGAATTTAAAGGAGTTGTAACCGAAATTGCAAATACTGCTGAAAATACCTTGTCGGTAGATCAAGTAACTAATTTTAAAGTTAAAGTTAGAATTCTCCCTGAATCTTATAAAGATTTATCAGCAGATAAACCTGAAAACTCATCACCATTTCGGCCAGGAATGACTGCTACGGTAGATATTATTACTAATAAAAAGGAAAATATTATTGGAATTCCAATTAGTTCAATAGTAATTAAAACAGACACCTCAAGTGCAAAAAGTAAAAAAATTATTAAAGAAACAATTTCTTCAAAGACTGAAAAATTTGAATGTGTTTTTGTTAAAATTGGAGATATAGCTAAATTAAGAGTTATCACTACAGGAATTCAAGATGATTCTAATATTGAAATTACTTCTGGATTAAATGAAGGTGACGATGTAATTACGGGACCCTATAATACCGTTACAAAAATTTTGAAGTCTGGTGATAAAGTGGAATCAAAAGTAGTGGATAAAAAAGAAGAAGACGAAGAAGATAAATAATTCTCAACTATGGCTGTAATTTTATGTTTAGAAACTTCTACGACTAATTGTTCTGTTGCAGTAGCTGTTGATGGTAGAATAATTGCTTTACAAGAGGACAATAACAATCAATACTCTCACGCAGAAAAATTACATCCATTTATTGATCAAGTATTAGCGAAAAGCGGAATATTAAAATCCAGCTTAGAAGCTATTGCTGTTAGTAAAGGACCAGGATCTTATACTGGACTCCGTATAGGCGTTTCTGCTGCTAAAGGATTGTGTTTTGCTATAGATGTTCCATTAATTTCTATACCTACATTAGAAGCGCTTGCACATCAAGCTGTAATAGAAAATGGGCTTATTATACCCATGTTGGACGCAAGACGATTGGAGGTATATGCAGCAGTGTTTTCTTCAGAAAATGATCAAATACGAGAAACAAAAGCTGAAGTGCTTGATAAAAACTCCTACAATGATTATTTAGAAACTAATAAAGTTTGTTTTATCGGTGATGGTGTTGAAAAGTTCAAAGTGTTATGTGAACATAAAAATGCTATTTTTATGGAGGATGAGCTACCATCAGCAAAACAAATGGGAGCACTTGCAGAAATAAAGTATCATACAAAGAACTTTGAGGATGTCGCCTATTTTGAGCCTTATTATTTAAAAGATTTTATTGCAGGCTAAGACCTGGAATATGTTAAAGCACCTAATACTTTTATTAAAAATTAATAGGATTACAAATTTGCTCCTTCAACCCCATCTAAATATATGATTACTTTTTTTAGATCTTTTTCTTTGTTTAAATCAAGATCTTTTTCTTTGATATAGTCTTTTATTAATTTTTCGCTATTCCCAAATGCTTTTAGTTTTTTGTTTTTTGATTTAGGGAACTCAACCATTTCACCATTTTTTGTATAAATACTATAGCTAAACCTATCCTCAAATTTTGCTAAAGTGGATGTTTCATAATTATTTTTAGCTTTTTTAGCTGGAAAATATTTTTTTGTTATTTTTTTAAGTAAGCTAAAATTAGTCCCATCAAAAACTACTAAATAATAGCCTTTAAACGGAATAAAGGCGAAAGTGTCTTTCATTATTGTGGCATAAATATCTTTCGACTTTACAAGAGATTTCGCTTCTTTATCGTCGCTAGTTATTGTTTCTTTATGTTCTATTTCATCTACAATGGCATTGTAACGCAAAGCTACATTGCTTAAAATCACTTCATTTTCTAGATAAACATTTCCTAATATAAAATTGTCTATATAGTAAGGAGTTCCATCATAGTTTTCAGGGTTAGATGGATCATAGATACTATTTTCATTATAGATATCTATATTGTTAGTAAATAACGCTACTTGACGCTGTGACGCTAGGTTCTGTGATTGTGCTGTGGTAATTGGACTAAAAATAAACAAGAATATAATTACGTTATAAATAATCTTTTTCATAAGTGTTTTAATTTAATTACTGTCAATATTTTAAAATTGCAAAATAAAGATACTATTTTTTGTTAATTATGATAATTATAAAGTATTGTAGTAACTTATAACTTCTATAAGTCCAGATTCTTTATTAATATTTATGTTGTTTTCCTTTACATAAATTTTAACTTCTTTAGATTGATCTCCAAAGGCTTTTATTTTAGATTTTTTTGAATTAGGTAATTCAACTAATGCCCCATCTTTTTTATAAAGATATAAAATAACTTTTTCTTTATAGTTAGCTGCAACATTACTAGCTAATGATGTATATGCTTTTTGTTCTGGGATATAAACTTTTTTAATTTTTTTATAAAGAGCTGCTTTTTCTCCAGAATATATATCAATAAAATACCCTTGAGCACTATTGTTTTCATTAGGAGTTAAAAATACATATTTTTCGTTTTCTAAATTTATTGAAATATCTTTGGAGCTAATTAACACTTTAGCTTGATTGTCTTTTAATACAGCTATTTTTTTAATCTCAAACAAATCTTTAGCAGCATTATATCTTAAACCTATGTTTGGAGCAATAGCAACTCCATTTTTTAAAACAGTACCGTTTTTAAATGCTTTGTTTTGGTATGGTGTTCCAGTGAATTCAGCTTCTAAATAAACAGCTACATTTCTCTTAGATATGTACTTGTCTATATCGGTATCATTGTATGAAGATTGAGCTCCAATATTAATTGAATAAAATGAAATAATGATTGAACAAGCTACTAATATTTTTTTTTTCATAATGAAGTTTTTTTCAATCAGCGAAGATATTTCATAAATAGCAATATTTTAGTCAATTAATTGTTAAATATTTTAAAAAATATATTTTAGTCAATTAAAAAAAATAGTTGATATATGATCATTGATATTTTTGTTATTTAATAAAATTTAATGCTTTTGAAATATCTGATACTAGAAGTTTACAACTATTATTGACACAAACGTAAATCAAAGTTTCTCCGTCAATATACCTGTAATTTAGTAAAGGTTTTTTACTCTCAGAAGTGCTTCCTGCAACAAGAATATTTGGAAGAAAGCTCGCGTTTAATTCAGTTATTTTTATAGAAGCGTCTTTGCCAATAACTACAACTTCGTAAGAATTATCTTGAAAATTAGACATTAAATCTAACCAATTAGAATAATCACAAGGAATACTTTAACTTTCTTATTTCCAGTTATTTTTATTTGTTTATTACATGTGTAAATCAAATAATATTTGCGTTTTTTGCTACTCGTTTAGTTGCATCTATGTAACTTTTATTTGAGTATAGTAAACACTTAAATAACAGTTAAAATTAGGAAATTTCTATAGGAAAACTAGCAATAAATTTAATACTATCCATTAATTGCTTCTACAGTAGTAACTTTTCCATTAAGCATTTCGGTAAGCATTGCCTCTATTCCATTTTTAAGAGTAACGGTTGAAGATGGGCATCCACTACAAGCACCTTGTAAAATCACTTTTACAGTTTTAGTATTTTTATTATAAGAATCAAAAGCAATGTTTCCGCCATCTGCTTCAACAGCAGGTTTTACATATTCATTCAATATAGAAATGATTTCTTTATCAATATCTGAATATTCTCTTTCTTCTGTTAATTTATTCGTTTGTTCTTCTTTTTGAAGAATTTCATCATTAAATATTGTTTTCCCAGATTCAATATAAGTTCTTATAAAATCTCTTAATTCATTTGCAAATTCTTGCCATTCATATCCGTTTTTTTTTGTTATGGAAACATAATTATTATTGATAAAAACTTCTTTAACAAAAGGGAATTTAAACAGTTCATTTGCTAATGGAGCATGTATAGATTCATTTTTATTTTTAAATTCATACATGGTATTTGCAATGGATCTATTTGCTACAAATTTTAATACTTCAGGGTTTGGAGTGCTTTCTGCATAGATTGTAATAGGAATTTTATTAGAAGTTTTTTCGTTTTCTTTAGGCGCTATAATTATTGGTTTTCCAGAACTTAGATAATTTTCGATAGTTTCTGCTACCTCATTTTGGACATCTTCCCATTTTATTTGAGTTAAATCGGTTGGAAATTTCTCAATTGCAATAAAATTTTGAGAAATATAAATGGTTTTAACAAAAGGTAAATAAAATAATTCCTGAGCAATAGGACTCAGTTGAGCATTATCAATACTAGTAAATTCGTAACTTTTTGCCTGTGTTAGGAAAGTATTTGTAACAAATTTTATAATATTTTTATTATTTGTAAGTTGTATTAAGATGCTTATTTTAGACATTCTGTTAATTTTTTACAAAACTATGAAAAGAAAGGTAATGTATTGAATATATTTGATTCTTATAATTGAATTAATTGCTATAAAATAAAAATGGGTGTTAAATCCAAAAAAATATATAAACTATTATTTTTCAAATAGGGCATCAAAACCTTATAAAATTTAAATGATTTTGGTTTTTTTAATTTAATCGGAAGTATTTTTATAAATATCATATATACCCGCTAAATATGCTTAAAAAGAGGTAGGGTTTTTTGTTTTAAAGTTGTTCAATTATGATAGAAGATTAATTAAATAAATTTATTGATGAAGAAAATATTTTACTTCTTATTCTTGTTGGCTCCTACATTTTTATTAGCACAGGACGTAGCTCTTTTTAATCAGTACAATGGAAAGTTCGATTTTACTGCAATTGGAAATACTTTAAACACAGGAGAAAACGGCAGCGGAGGTCCCTGTGAAATCCTAACACAAAGCAGTGCAGATTTTAATTTAGACCCAGCTTATACTGTGGTAGAGGCTCAACTATATTGGTCGGGTTCAGGTCCATTGAATGAAAATTCTAGAAATGTAACCTTAAATGCCTTTTCGGTTACTGCAGAAAGAGAATTTACGTTGAATTTGAATGGAAGGCCCTTTTTCGCAGCCAATGCAGATGTTACAGATATAATTATAGCTAATGGGAACGGTGAATATACTTTAAGTGATTTAGATTTAACAGCTATAATTGAAAACTATTGTGGTAGTGGAACCAACTTTGGAGGATGGTCTATTACTATTGTCTATAAAGATCCCACTACAACTTTAAACCAAATAAGTCTTTTTGATGGATTGGAATACGTTTCAGCTGGAAATCCTACATTAGAAATTCTATTAGAAAGTATAGATATAGCGAATGCAAACCTTGCAAAAATAGGTTTTTTAGCTTGGGAAGGAGATAGAGGGATTTCTGTAAACGAAACACTACTTATTAATGGTAATCTTATCTCTGATCCACCGTTTAATCCTGATAATAACGCTTTTAATGGTACCAATAGTTATACTGGTAGTGAGGTGCTTTATAATATGGATTTGGATGTTTATCCTCTTGAGGATATAGTAGATGAAGGCGATACTACTATTTTAATAAATTTAACCTCTGGGCAAGATTTTGTAATGATAAATAATATTATCACTAATGTTAATTCGGAACTTCCTGATGCAACTATTAGAATTGATGATATTGGGAATTTTTGTGCAGACAGGAACCTAGATATTGACTATACAGTTTTTAATATAAATAGTACAGCGCCACTTCCACCAAATACACCCATTGCATTTTATGCGAACAATATTTTAATAGGACAATCTCAAACAACTATTGAACTTCTTACTGGAGAGTTTGAATCTGGAACAATTACTCTGTTTATTCCAACAAATACTCCAGATATTTTTACTCTGAAAGCTGTAATAGATGATGATGGATCTGGAAATGGAATCGTACCTGAAACAAACGAAAATAATAATGATTTTGAACTTGAAGTAAATTTAGCTCTTGAAGGTGTAAATCTTGGGCCAGATATTGAAAGTTGTCTAGGGGATAGTATTGTTTTGAATTCCAATATTGATGACCCCTCAGGTTTTACTTTCCAATGGTTCCTTAATGGTTTAACAATAACTGGTGCTGATGATCCTTTGTATATAGTAATTGAAACTGGAACTTATCGAGTTGATGCTACTAACTCTACAACTGATTGTGAGTTAACAGGAGAAATATTTGTAAATTTTAATGCACTCCCTATCCCAGGAATTCCCGATGATTTAGCTGTATGCGATGAGATTCCTAACGACGGCTTTGCAGCATTTGACTTAACACTTCGTGATGCTCAGATTATAAATAGTCAGCCTGGTACTTTTGTTACTTATTACCAAACAGAGGCTGATGCAGAGGCTGGATCAAATGCCTTAGCGAGTCCTTATACCAATACAACTCCCGATTCTCAGACTGTATTTGCTAGACTAGAGAAATCCTTTGGATTGGAACTTGGTTGTTTTGATATAGTTCCACTATTACTTCAAGTAGATGCTGCACCCGCGATTACGGATCCCATATCGGATTATTTTATTTGTGATAATGATCAGGATGGTATCGAGATTTTTGATTTAAGCTCTAAGGCGGTTGAGATATTAAATACTTTAGTAGACGTTACTCTTATTTATTATAACAGCCAGGGTGATGCAGATTCGGACACGAACCCTATAGCAAACCCAAGCTCTTATAGCAGTGGTGGGGAGACCATATGGGTACGTGCATCCAATACAGATGGATGTATAGCGGTATCTTCTTTTGAGTTGGTTTTAGGAACAGTTCCTGTTT